>Ga0209641_10001535_pt1 | contig 20472 bp, 25 predicted proteins | sample RifCSP16_1_FD_184022 | JGI IMG/M metagenome (GOLD analysis project Ga0209641, IMG submission 184022) | Soil microbial communities from Rifle, Colorado - Rifle CSP2_sed 16_1 (SPAdes) (version 2) | ecosystem: Environmental > Terrestrial > Deep subsurface > Rock core/Sediment | place: Rifle... | reverse complement strand
ACCGTCGTCTTTCGCAGCGACAGGCACCCCTCGCCGGTGCTCACCCACATGATGCGCCACCCGGCCACGCGCGTGCTCGACGTGTCCAGCCGCGAGGTCGAGCCCCGCGACGGAGATCTGGGCTACGGCGTCGCCCGCGTCAAGGGCATCAACACCGATGCTCGCACTGTCAGCGCGATCGTCTCCACCCCCGCCGTCGACCGCATGGAGGAGATCATCGAGGCGCAGGCATTCGCTAAGTGGCTCGATCAGTTCATGACCAACCCCGTGCTCAAGGCCAATCATGCCGATGGGCGCTTCATGGGGCGATCCCCAGTGATCGGGCATTGGTTCGCACTGGAGATCAACGATGAAGGGTTGATCGGTACGTGCCAGTTCGCCACGACCGAGCTGGGCGAGGAATACTGGCAGCTTTATCGCGACGGCCACATGCGCGCGTTCAGTGTGGGGTTCATCGCCCATGCCTGGGAGATGCGCGAGCTGGAGATGGGCGATGGGAGCAAGCGCCGCCTGCGGGTCTTCACCGAGGTGGAGCTGGTGGAGATCTCCTGCGTCGATGTGCCGGCTAATCGCCAGGCACTGGTGCGGGCGGCTCGGTCCGATGGCGATGCGTTGGGCTTCGAGCAAATCCGCAACCTGCTCCGCGAGGACCGTCGCCAGTTGGTCGCGGAGTTGACAGCAATCATTCAGCGTCTGCTCCGAGAGGAGCTGCCCGCTGGTTTGGATAAGGCATTGGAAAAGGCACTGGATTTTGATACCGGCGGACCCGTCTGCATCCTCGTACAGAACATCATCGAGGGGATGCTGCGCTGCCTAGGTGTCCGAACGTGCCGATACATCGATGGTGACCTCGAGGGTCCGCAGCCCGGCGGAGCGCGAGGTATCCATGACCCGGGCATCACGGAATTCAAGAACCAGTTGAAACAAGCGCTCGGGCAGTGAGGCCCGAGATACGCTGAATGGAGTCATCACAATGCCCATGTTGGATCCAGAACTGAAAGCGCTGCTCGATCAGTGCAAGGCTGCCATCGAGCAGGGCAGCACCTTGCGGGATCAGCTCAATGAGATTATCGCGTGGGGCGCCGAGAACGGCCGCATCACGGCCTCGGAGAAGGCGATCCGTCAGCTCGAGACTGACCATCTCGAGATGGTCAAGACAATAGAGACCAAGCTCCAGCTTGCTCTGCGCCAGGCGTATGACACACGCGGTGAATACCGCGGTGTGTTCCCCAGTGAGCAGCAGAGCCGCGCCTTCGGCCTGTTCGTCTTAGCTAGGACGATGGGCGCCGATGGCCGGCGTTTCGCGGATGCCTATGACCGCGAGTTCGGCCAGATCTACCCGCGGGCGATGGCCACCGACCCCGATAGCTCGGGCGGTGCTCTGATTCCCCCCGCGTTTTCCGCTCGCATCCAGCGCCTGATCGAGGAGTACGGCGTCTTTGAGCGCAATGCGTTCATCATGCCCATGAGCAGCGATTCACTGGCCTTCATCGCTCAGACGGGTGAGGTGACGGTATATCTGGTGGGCGAGAATGCGGCCGGCACGGCCAGCGATCCCACCGTAGCCAACGTCATCCTCACGGCCAAGGAGTGGGGCACACTGACCTACTACCCACGCAGCCTGGGCGAGGATGCGGCGGTTGCGGTGGGCGAGCTGGTGGCTCGCAGCGTGGCCTATGCCATGGCCAAGAAGATGGATGACGTCGGGTTCGCCGGCACAGGGTCGAGTACCGATCTGCTCATCTCGGGTGTCAAGAAGCGCCTGACGGACGTCAATGGCGTCGACAACGGCGGCGGCCTGGTGCTGGGTGCTGGCAACCTCTTCAGCGAGTTGACGCTGGCCAATCACGAGTCCGTGGCGGCGATCTTGCCCATGTATGCGGATGCCCAGGCGCAGTGGTACTGCTCGCGGCCGTACTACTTCAACGTGATGGTTCGGCTCGAGCTGGCCGCGGGCGGGGTCACTGCTGGTGAAATTGAAGGGCGGCGCCGTCCGCTGTTCTTGGGTATGCCCGTGCAGATCACTCAGAGCATGCCCAGGACCGATGCCAACAGTCAGGTGGCCTGCATTCTCGGAGACCTGCGTCAGGCGGCGACTGTGGGGCGCCGACGCGGGTTGGCTGTCGAGGAGAGCCGCGAATACAAGTTCGCGGAGAGGCAGGTCACTGTGCTGGGTACTCAGCGGGTGGCGGTGAACGTCCATGATGTGGGCGATGCCACAAATGCCGGGCCCGTGGCGGGCCTGATCACGGCAGCGTCATGATCGGAGCAAGGGCATGGGGAGGCCGGATCCGCTCGGGCGGGTCCAGAGCACAACGACGAAAGGTCCATCAATGAAAGAAATGCAGCAAGTAGAAGTCCTGGGGGCGATCTTCCCGGTCGCCATCAAGGACAACACGGCCTGGACAACCCAGGTCATCGACATCGCTGATGCCGACTATGTCGAGTTCCATGTGCTCATCGGTGCCACGGACATCGCGGTGTCGGCGATGAAGATTCAGGAATCCGACACGAAAACCAACGACACGACATTGGGCGGCACGCCCACTGATGTACTCGATGTCACCACCAAACCGGCAGCCACTGACGACAACAAGGTGTGGGTGCTCGGTGTGGACTGCCGCAAGGCGCGCAAGCGCTACCTCCAGTTGCAGGGCACGGCCGGCAACGGCACCGTAGGCACGTACATGGCCGCCACGGCGGTCAAGCGCTGCCTGGGCACGCGAGGAACGTCGGCGGCGGCCCGCAACTGCGGGTACGTCGAGTATGCATGAAGCACGCGGGGCGGGCGGAGGGAGACTTTGGGGGGGCGGACTTCGGGGGGGGCGGGCGGACGGCTCACAACCACGCCGCCCCCGGAACCCCGGGAACCCCGGGAACCCCGGAAGCGGCGTGGCTTGAGCGGCCCGCGAGTCACAAGGGCGCCCAGAGGCGCAGAGGCGCTGAGGTGGAATTGATGCCAGTCAGGATCGGGTCGACATGGCTAGTTGTCGGATCGGCGCTATCGGCGCCGCGCTACTTTGACCAGGCGCTGGCATTGGCCGACGTGACCATCACCTGCAATGCCGGCATCTACCTGTGGTTGACCGCTGATCCACCTGCCATACCGACCTACTACTGGCTCTCGGATTCGCAGGCATGCGAGTTGTTTCCGCGCTGCCGCCGCTTCGTGCAGAAACGGGGCAGCAAGATCATCACACTGGCACGCAGTCCAGGTGGGCTGGCCATCCGAGATTTGGACAGCGCAGATCTTCTCCTGGATCTGCCCGAGCGACCTGAGCTTGGTCCCGCCTTCATTCGGGGCCAATGGATTCACCCCGTACTCAGCGGCCTGATCTGCTTGCAGTTCGCACTCAACCACGGCCCCGGCAAGCTGATCTGCGTGGGAATGAATGGCTACAAGAGTAAGCCAGGAGAAGCCACGCCCGATACGTTCGATGGTCGCTCGGGCAAGCCCAACGCCAGCATGCATACCCGGGAATGGATCCAGCCATTCACTCAATCAGCAGTGTCGGCGTGCCCGGATGTGAAGTTCATTTTCGCCGGCAAACTGCAGTACGAGCTAACCGGTCGCAATGTGGTGATGGTGGACGATCCGGCGGCGCTTTGGCTGGCTTGCCAGGACTGCGAGCAGCCCAGTTGGCAGCATGCTTGAAGGGCGTTTGAATGGCCAAGAACAAAGGCAAAAAGACGCAGGCCCCGCCCCCCCGCTGGGCCCAGCACATGCACCTGATCGAGATCACACGTCACCTCGCCGGCCCGCCACGCCGCGCACCTGGTCAGCGAATGTGGATGACGGATGGTCAGATCGAGGATCAGGGCCTGGTTCGCGATCGTGACTTCAAGGAGATCACCACCAATGCACATGCTCGTTGAAACACTGATTGATCTTCCGGGGATCACCGCGGGCACTCGCCTCAAGGCGCTGCAAACTGAGATCGACCGTGCCGGCTGGGTGAAAGGTGAGCACTACAAGCCGCTGGGCATCTACCCCAGGCCAATGGTGTCGGACAAGCTGCCCAGGATCGGCGATCAGATCGCCGACCGAGCAATGCCGCCGGCGAATGTGAACACGCGATGAGCACGTACTGAACAATGCCCAACGATCGGCTCGCCAAACTGTTTGACCTGAAGGTTCTCATCGGGACCACCGAGACCACCGATGATTCCCTGCTCCTGCTGCTCATGACTCGTGCGACAGCCCGGGCCGAGGTAGCAGCCGGTCGGCCGCTGGCCCGACGCGACGCCATCGTCGAGTACCCATACGCCACACCTGAAGAACAGCGATTCCTGCGCCTGCGCCGCTATCCGATCGAGTCCATCACGTCCATCATCCAGCGCTACGATCGCGGTACTGCGGCCGAGTTCGCCGCGACGGCGGCACTGACCGAATACACGCAGTGGCGAACGGTGTCACCAGAAGTGGCTGACGTGCACAACCGTGGAGTGGTCGAGCGAGTCGATGGCGTCTGGTATTTGCGGCCGGGCTGGCTACAGGTCGTGTATGCCGGCGGTTACGTGGATCCCGCTCGGGTCGAGCTGTCATTCTCGACCGCGACCTGGACGGCCTCGACTAAGACGCTGACTGTGACCAACGGCTTTAGTTCCTACACGTACGCCGCCGGCGACGTGATTGTGATCACGGGTGGCACGGGTGCGACCACGGGCGCCTACGTGATCGCCTCGAAGGTCGACGCCAGCAACATCACACTCAATGAGAGTTTGTCAGCGGTGAACCTGACGACCGGTGACATCGCGGCCGGCTACGCCTCGATGATCCTGCCGCCCATGGATCTGCAGCAGGGGGTTGTGCTGGAAACCCAGCGTGCCTATCGGCATGCCAAGCGCGGCGGTGACGCGGGCGTTGATCTGGGCGGCGGCGGACGCGTGGACGCGATGAATTGGGATGTGCATCCAGCCCTGATGGAGGCGGTGGACAGATTGATGACCTGGGCACTGTGATATGACGCAGATCAACATCAGTCTCGACCCCCGCTCTGAGGCGCTGATCAAGCGCCACGGGGAGCGTGCCAGTGTCATCGGCCAGGCGATCGAGGATGCTCTGCGCCTGGGATTGGCCGAAATCGCAGCACACTTGCAAACTGACTACATGCGGGGTGGCAGTCCCATGGCCCAGCGCGGTGGGCTGCTACCGCTGGCGGTGCGCTCGGGGGCATTGCTGGGCTCCGTGCGCAGTCAGATCGATCGGCCACTATCAGGATTCGTCGGCGCCGGTGCGGGAGCGGCTGGGGCCTACGCTCGCGTGATCCTGGGCGATGGGACGACCACGATCGTGCCACGGCGTGCCAAGCATCTGTGGATCCCCGTAGGTCAGAACCTTACGCGCAGCGGTCAGACTCGCATGTCACCGCGTGCGGCGATGGAGCTGCGCGGCCCCAAGGGCGGCCGCCAACTGAAGATCTTCCGGTCCCGGTCGGGGAACTTGGTGGCCGTGCTCATGGAGGGCAAGCGCACCAAGGCGCGGCGGGGCCGTGTGATGTTCGTGCTCAAGGATTCGGTGCAGGTCAAGGGTACCGACGCCCTGGCTAAGGCAACGGACGACAAGCGGCAGCGTGTGCAGGAGCTGATCCAGGATGCCGTGCAAGGCGTGATGTGACATGGCGACCACGCGTACAGCCATTCTCGATGACATCAAGACCGCGATCGCGGCGGTGACTGGTATGCACGCTGAGCGCGTGAGTATCGGCTTGATCAATCCCGGAAAAGTCGGAATCGCGCCAGTAGCGGGAATCTTCTGGCAGCGTGATCAGGGGCGGCTGGGCGATGGCACGCGGTCTGAGCGTGAGTTGCTGATCATCACCGCCTGCATCGTGCGGATCGACCCAGCCAAGACGACGTCGCAGTTGCAGCAGCTTTCCGAGACGTATGACAGCATCCACGCCAAGCTCGAAGACCTGGCCGATGGCGGAATCAACGGCAAGGTCCTGAGCATGTTCGAGCATTCAATCGGTATCGAAGCCGGAGGCTTCGATGATGATGACTCCCTGGTCTACGTCGCCTCCGCATGGACGGCGCGCTACCTGCGGACCCTGGAGGCGACGTGATCGGAGCATGGAGCAATAGGAGCCAGACATGGCAGTCGTAGCAGCAGTTCGGATCGTGAACATTATCAGTGTCACCCAGGGCACCACCGTAGAAGAAGGGGTGCGCAGTGTGACCATCACCGCGGACAAGGGGAGGCTCTTGCCCATCCTCAAAGAGGCAGATCTTTATCCGACGGCGTCGGAAAATGTGGGCACTGCCGATTTCCCCGTGACGACACAGATCGCATTCGAGCAATCGGCGGTGAATATGCTCGCGTTGCTCGCCGAATCCGTGGGGACCTTGGTGATCATCGTGAAGAAGGCCGGCGGAGCCGGCAACGTCACGATCACGATCACCGGTCACCAATTTCGTCGGTTGGGGGTTCCCCAGAGCCTCCAGGATTTTGGAAGGCCGACCATTGACGGTGTGGCCTATTCCGCCAACGGGACGACCTTGCCAATTTCCGCTACCTGAGCCGGGTGGGTCAGAGAGCTGAGGATCGCGGCCCATGGCCGAAGACGAAATCCGCCAACGCATCACGGTCGACGCCGACGAGGCGATTCGCAAGCTGCGCGATGTCTCGGGTGCTGAGAATGAGTTGGAGCATCAGACCCGCAGGGCTGGCGGAGCTGCCGAGCAAGCCTCCCGGGATGCTGGTCTGCTCGATCGTGCGTGGGGAGCCATCCGCGGTCAGCTCCTTGGCTTGGTCGCACCATTTGCTGGCATCGGGGCTTTGACGACGGTTTTGCGCCTGAATTCGGAGGCCATGGCGGAGAATGTGCGATTGTCACGCGAGTTGGCCCAGGCTCAGCGTGATCTTCTGTTTCTCTCCACGGCAGGCAGTGCAGCCGAGCTGGCTGCCGTGCAACGATCAGCAGAGATCGTGGGCGGCGAGGGTGCCCGTGTCGAGTTGACTGGCGCCTTTGCTCAGTTCAAGAGCCAAACCGCCAATCTCAGTGAGCAACAACGACTGGGCCTATGGCAGCAGATGATTGAGACATCTCTGACCACTGCGACGCGGCCAACTGAACTGGTCGAGCTGTTCACACGCGGTCGAAACTTTGTCCAGGATCCGCAGCAGCTCCAGAACATCATCGCCCAGACGATCATTGAATCACCGGAATCGAATCCTGCCGTCATGGCGAGGTTGTTGCCGCGGGTTCTACCAATCGGTGCTGCTGTGGGGCTCCAACCAGCGGAGACGGCTGGACTGCTGGCATTCGCGGCTGGCCAGGCTGGATCAGCGGACGAAGGTGCGACTGGCTTGCGCAACATCATCGCGGCGCTGCAAGGTCGCGGCACGCCGGAGAGCCAGAAGATTCTTGCCGGGCTCGATCTTCCTCAGGGAATGAACTTTTTCGGCCAGATTGCTGCACTAACGGCTGCTCAGGCAGCCGGTCGATTATCGCTCGGTGAACTGGAGGCGATCGGCGGCCGCGAAAACCTGGCGCTCTTCTCATCTCTGCTGGCTAAGCCGCAGGAAATGAGACAAACCGTCGGTCGCCTGGTGGCTGCGGCCGGTGGCGAGCAAGACATCACGAGACTGCAACTTGAGCGTAGCCTGGGGGAGAACGAGTTGCAGAGCTGGGACCTGGCACTCGGGCAGGCAGAGGCGAGGGCGGAAAGCCTGCGTACCGTTGATCCCGCGGCCCGCCGTGCAGCACTCGGTAGATCGTTGTTCGAGGAGCAACTTCTGGCGTCCGGGCTGCCGCCGGCATTGCGGGCGCTTCATTTGGGATTATACGACCTCGCGACATCTATCGGCGTGTCTCCAGAATTTGCGATGAATGTGAATGTGCCCTTACCCGGAATGGGCAATCTCCAGATTGCTCCCCCGGGGATTGGGGGCGCCGTCATCTCTGGTCTGCGCGAGGGTCCAGATATCGACATCTCCTCGATTGGAGGTGCTGGCGGGCGATCGCCAACGATCAACATCCGCAATGTGACGCACGAGTTCCACGGCGATGATCCCCGTGTCGCCGATTCCGGCCGGAGGTTCCGGCCATGACATACCTTATCGACACGCTGTCCGTGAACAGCCGCACCGATTGGCGCCATCAATTGTTCCCCGTTCCCGCATCGCGGAGATTGGAACGATTTCCCGCGCAAGCGGAAGCATTCAGCGTGGTGGATGCCGCCCTCCCCCCCCACATACTCGTCGTGGGCTATATCGAAGGTGATGGGACCACCGTGGCTCTGGCTATGACGGATCTGCGAGCCAAGCTCACGACCTACCACAATATGCAGGACGATTCGACACCACACACGATCACGCTGGATGGTGACGCCTACGCCAACTGCGAGCTGATCGAGTTTGGCACCCGTGGCTTTCTGGACCGCATCCAAACCGCGACCAACGTAAAAATCCGACAGGCGGTGAGCTTCCGCTGGCGGCCTTTGCGGTGAATTGACCATGGCCGATCTGGTCTCATCATCGATCCGCAGGCCCGTGCGACACGTCGTGTACGGACGCCGCGTCGCCGATGGCATGTCGATCCCGTTCGATGGCTCGCTGGGTGGCTGGACGTGGGTGCCGCAGTGGCAGTGTGAGAAGGTCGTCCAGCGCAAGGGTCCAGCGGTGGGCGAGGCTCATCTGCAGTGGGTGCCCATCAGCTCCAGCGAATTTGCGGCCGAGCAAGTGCTGGCATCAATGAGCCATGATGATCAGGTACAGGTCCGCGTGTGGCCGCATGAGGACGAGCTGGCCCTCCAGCCTGCCGATGAAAATCAGTCCAAGATTGTCTTCGAGGGCTATGTCGGCAGGGTCGTTATGGATATCCAGGGTCGGGAGGACCAATCATCTGAACGCGTCAGCGCCATAGCGTTCCCCTTGCCCCGGCTGGACAATGAGTCCAGTGATCACATCATCACCGGCCGCTGGACGCGGTATGCGGGGATCAATAGCGGATCCGGGCGGCATTTTGTCGTGGAAAGTCCGAGCCAGCCCGCAGTGTTCAACTTCCGCGGCCGCCCCAATCGCATCCAGGATCCAGATGAGCTGACGTGGATCCAGAAAACGGCCTACCAGCCGACGTTGCTTGCGCCTGTCTTCACCCATGATGATGACCCGGCGGGTCGATTCTGGACCGTGGGCGAGGCTCTGGCCTCGATCTTGGTGATGTGGCTGTTCGGTCGGCTCGCTCTGCCCCTGACTCGCCACATCGATATCGAATCGGCCACGGCAGCGGCGCTGACGGCGGCCGCAAGTGGCACGGATGGTACCGGGCAATTCGCGGGTCTGACGGCGCGGATACCCGAGGTGAATGTCCACGGTCTAGGCGTGCTCGATGCCATCGATGCCGTCTGCCAGGCGGGCGGGTTCGAGTTTGCGCTCGAGCCGACGATGTTGACGGCGATCTACGATCGACGCTACATCCTGCGCCTGTGGCACAAAGGCAGCGGGCGAGGCGTGTGGCTGGAGTTGGCACCACGGGGATCGAGCTACTCATCGGCGGAAGATCAAGCGATCGAAAATCGCGAATCTCAGATCCTGGCGATGTCGGACGCTGGCGAGTTGGTCAATGAGGTGTTTGCCCGCGGGCGCAGTTTCATCGAGTGCAAGCTGGTGCTCAAGCCATTATGGAATCCCAGCGATGTAGATGGCTCGACGATCGACACGAATCTGCAGCAGACGGTGACTGAGACTCTGCTCACGAGCCACAGCTACTACCAGCGGCACGTGACCGGCGGCAGCCTCTACAAGGGCTACGGCCATGTGGGCAGGATGTGGGGCATCGACTGCCTGGGCGGGATTGTGGATGGGTACACCAGCGGAGTCTACGAGCACGATATCGATGGCTTTGATTTCGTGACCGAATTGGCAGTTGAAGCGGGCGAGATCGGATCGGCGCGAAATCAATTGGGCATCAGTGACGCGATCAAGTGGACGCGACGATTGCGACATGCATTGCCCCTGCGCAGCCCCGCGGCCGCTCTGGCCGGTAAGCAATACATCCTGGAGGTGAGCGAGGATGGTGGCACCACCTGGCAGGATTGCCACGCCTCTTTCAGCACCCTACGCGAATGGCTGGGAATCATCATCACGGATGTTCCCAACCTGGCGAGCGTCGACAATGGCTCGCTCAAGACCCCTGAAGCGCCGACACCAGCGACCAGTTGGTGGGCATTGATCCAGAGTCAGCAATTGCTCTTTCGCTTGACCTGCGTAATCGAGGCCGATCATGCCGCTCGGTATGACGCGACCCGGCGATCCGTGAGTGCCACCCGTCACCGTCGCGGGCAACTGCTGCTGGCTCCAAGTGAAGAAGTATGGGTCGCACCTGAAACTGCCTACAACAGCTCGGGGGCCTGGGTGAGGATCTCGGGCTTCGGGGCAGACATCGGCGACAGCACACAGATCACCACGGTGCGACAGATCGCCGAAGCGCGGCGCGACAAGCTGGACACCATGCGGCTCACCGCATCCTCGGTGACGGGGCTGATCGATGTGGGCCGCTTCCGACTCGGTGACAATATCCTCGGGCTGCGCAAGCGCCGGCTGAGTTTCTCCGTCAATGCGGGCCAGAGCGTCGCCTGGCCCAACATCGCTGCCATTACCTACACGCTCGCGCCGGGCGTGATGCAGTCGATCCGCCTCAATCTCGATGACACCGCCATGGGGGGAGGTCTCTGATATGGCCTTCCTGGAAGCTCGGGTGCCCATGGACATGGACTGGCTGGATACGGATGTTCTGCAGATGTGGGTGGGCAGCGAAGGTGCCGCAAATCTGGCCGCCTCGACGCCGGCGGGCGGATCACTCCTGGCCGAGCAGCTCGTGTGGCCTGGGGGCGCCGATCGCGGTGGCCTGGGCTCGGATCCGTTGGGCCAAGCGCCGCTGGGATTTTCCAGCGTGGGCTACGGTCTAGGTGAGGGTGAGTTGGGCTACGGCAGCCTCGGAGTCAATGATGTGCCGCGGGCTTTGATCCAGGCCAGCTACAACGCCACGGATGTGGCCGATCAACTGCCGGTGGGGGTGAAGGTGAGGGACCGCGCAGGGAATGTGAGTGCCGTGCTCGAAACGCTGGCCCAGCTCGCGGACGTTCCCAAGGGCGCGAGGGGATTGGCGATCACCAGCACGGGCAACCCCGGCGAGGCGCGGGTGAGCTGGACAGCGTCACCGGATGTGTGAATGACCCATGATTGAGCGAAAGATTCCCAGTGTGGTGCCCGGCGATCAGAGACTGCTGTGGCTGCGCAATCTGGGCAACGGGAATGTGATGCTCCGCGTCGGCACGGAGCAATATCCTCGCCCCGGGTGTGCAATCGTGGTTTGCCCGCACTGCTTGATGAAAGATCTGGCCGAAGTGCAGATTTCGCACGCGGAGACGCAGAGGCGCGGAGATGACCAAGAAAGGCCAAGCGAACAGAGTGTGAAGGGCGTTTGAATGTCCATCAAAGACCTCACATCGACGGAAATCGCCTCCCTGGTGGGCACACGTCACGCCCAGACGGGCGTGGAGTACGCGGAGGCGGGGCGACAGCCCTGGCATGAGTGGATCATGCGGTCGATTCACCATCTCTCCGAGGGCGCCGAGGGCTTGGATGTCCGCGCCGACTCGACGGCCATGTATGTGACTGTCACGCCCGGAAGGGCGGTGATAGACGATGTGGTGCTCGTCTACGCCGGGGCCACGGTGAACCTGAGTTCTTACAACAACGATACGGCTTACCTCTGGCTGTACGATTCAGGCGGCGGCGTGGCAGCCGTTGGCGCGGGAACAGACGCGGCGGGCTGGCCGACGACGACATCGCACATCAAACTGGCCGAGGTGACCCTATCGGCAGGCGCCGTCACAACCATCGTTGATCGCCGCGAGGAATCGGCATGGCGCAAGCTCGCTGTTATTTGGCCCATGCAAACCGGCGGACTGTGGGCGATCGACGGGGATGGTGCTCGGACCAATGGCGGGGGTATGGTGGGTGATGTGACGTTGAGTCAGGCCACAGCCCTGTACGCCAAGGTCTACGATGCTGGGACCGCTGCCTACGAGGAACTGTCCACATCGAACACGTCGGCCGAGTATGCGGCGGATTATCAGCTCTTCCCAGATGCCGAAGCTGTCAACGATGCCGTCTACTTTGGCCACACGGTGCCATTCTGCGAGTTGGCCATCGACATCGGCACCGCCGGCGTCTATAGCGGCGATGCTCTGGCGTGGGAATATTGGAATGGCTCGGCCTGGACGGCTCTGACGCTGGAGGCCGATCGCACCGATACGACGGCGGGCAATGGCCTGCGATCGTTCCAGCAGGATGGCGCGATCCATTTCATCCCGCCCTCGACGTGGGCGGCCACGACCGTCGATGGCCAGTCCGCGTACTGGATTCGCGCCCGCGTGACGGCTGGCAATATCACGACGATCCCCATCACCAATACGAAGGAGCATGAGATCGTCACGCCCGACGACGGGTTTGTCTGCCCGCACGCTGCGCTGATCGCAGCAATTCGAGCGACCGATCTAGCTGCGACCTTGCATGCAGCGAACGCCGTCAAGTTCATCCTGGTCAATTTTACGACCGGGGCGGCGTCGGCCGAGCTAACCTGGGCGATCAGCAAGCAGAACGATCGCTGGACCGCGGTGAATTTGGTGGTGGCCAAGGGCGACGTGCTGGGTGTGCTGGTGACGCAGGAGGACGGCACGAACGAGGTCAACAATGCACAACTGGAGCTGGCGGCGATCGCCAGGACATGATGATGGTGGCACGCTCGCATGACACGGTGCAGCTACTGGACGCCTTCGCGTGGGCATGCCCACACTGCGGACAATTTACGTACGAGGATGCCATTACGATCTTGCCAGACATGCCCGACGATGAGAAGCATGAATGCGCAGTGGCGGCGGGCCTGATCGACGAGACCGAACGGATGCAGGTGTGGCCCGAAGGAAACCTACTATGTGCCCCATGCCGTGTGGTGTGCCGCTCGTGCGCGTCGGGGTTCGATACGCTCTTCCCCGAGCCCGCTAATCGCATCCGGCCAGAATCTAAGGAGCACCCATGATGCCATCACTCACACCGATGCTCGCTGTGGAGGCGGGGTCGACGCTGGCCGTTTTGATGATCGGACTGCTCGTGTTCTGCGTGTGCTACGAGCGGCATGTTGCCTGGAGACGTTGATATGGCATTCGCGGTTGACATAGGTGTCGCCCATAACCCGTTGATTCGCGACCTGGATGTCAACGGCAAGTCGATAATCTCGACCTCCAACGGCAACATCGTGTTCGCGCCGAATGGCAGTGGCAATGTGCTGGTCACACTGGGCACGGGCTACCTCAGCGCTGACACATCTCAGCAGTTCAAGCTTCACCCGGCGGGCAATGACGGATTGGCGCACATCCAGGTCGGGGGGAGCAAGTACCTCCAGTTTGGTGTCAGTGCGCTGAACCTTGGTGGATCCTACGACCTGCGCTTCTTTTCCGATACGCCGGCCGAGGGGGCGATATTCTCCACCCAGACGATCGGGATCGAGCCCGACACCGGCGACATCTGGCTGTACACAGGTTCGATCAACATCGATTCCGATTCCGAAGCGATTGTGTGGGGCGAGGGGCAGGACGCCTCAATCTATTATGACGGCACGAATCTGGTGTGTGCCCCCCGTCTCGTGGGTACCGGGTCGTTCAAGGTGCTATCTGGTCTGGTGCTGCCCAACGGCGCCGGCGGACCAACGATAAGTGGCGTCGGTCAGATCGGGGTGGACTCGACGAGCGCGACACTGAATTTCCACGATGGGACGGCGGAGCGGACACTCTCGCCCGTGCGACAGATCTCGATCACTGTGGAGAACCCCGGTAGCGCCGAGGATCTGAGCATCATCCTCGCCGATCGGGCCATCACGATCACCAAGATCCGTGCCGTGTTGGTGGGATCGTCCACACCCTCTGTGACCTGGACGGTGCGCCATGGCAGCGACCGCAGCGCCGCCGGCACTGAGGTGGTGACGGGGGGGACGACGACGACGAGTACCACGACCGGTGACAGCGTCATGTCCTTCAACGACGCGACAGTCGCCGCCGACTCGTGGATCTGGCTCGAAAGCACCGCAAAGAGCGGTACGGTGACCTTGATCACCGTGACGATCTTCTATCGCGAGGACGCGTAATGGCTGACTTCCATGTGCTGGACACCGATGACCGGGAGAGTATCCGTGTGGTCTTCCACTATGCCGTCCCGAACACGGCAAATTCCGCGTCGCTGTCGTATCGCACGGCCCTGATCCGCAGCGACCGAGTGGCCAAGGACTCGCTGGGTGTACCGTCAACCGTGCTCCCCACGGGTGATGGTTCCGGCGGCACGATCTTGGCGGATGAGTTAGCCAGCCTTCAAGCCGGCGCCATCGCCGAGCAAGTTGCTCACGTCAAGTACAAGCCTGATGCCTCGCCTGCGGCGTTGCGAGCTCACATCCGTGCGATCTACCAGGCGCGCAAAAGTGAATGGTTGCGCGCCGCTCAAGCCCAGCTCCGATGGTTCGGCTACACCGACACTGTCGCGTGAGGACTGACCAATGCCTACGATCACCAAGCCCAGATACTCGCTCATCGCAAAGACCGTGTTCACGCACGGGACCATCGAGAAGGTGAAATCCACCGAGATCGCACTTAATGACTCCGATCTCTGGGCTCGGGTCACCTGCAAGCATGGGTTCCTCGAGGCGTCGGCCAACACGAACAGCGGTGCGTTTGTCATCCAGATAAGCAGTCAGGCATCTGGGAATGATGATTGGGCCACCGTGGCATCACACCGCACGTTCGCCGGCACGCCGGCGAGCACGACGCTGAACGAGGTCGAGCCCATCGGTGAAACCACCCTGCTCGTGGCAGACGCCAGCAGTTTCGGCGATGAGGAATGGGTGCTGATCGAAGACAACAACGATCGGACCACGAGCGAATTCCGACAGCTCGCCGAGTCGACTACCTCTCCCACCCCGGACGAGTTGCATCTGGTGGACGGCTTGACTGCCGCCAATGAGGCATCCGATCGCGTGTGGTCAGATGCCGAGGTGTTCACCGACGACATCGAGCTCGCCGGCGCGAAGCGCATCCGTGTGGTGTATATCCACACGGGAACGACCGGCGCCGACACCTTCATCGAGGCGGATATCGTCGTGATGAGTATCACGTGATGCGACTTGGCAAGCCACAATCCTGGCGTCCGGGCATCGCCCCGATCGGTCTGACTCAGGGGCTCGTGGTGGCGCTACCCTTCTGGGAGGTCACGCTGACCAGCACGGGTCGGCCGAGACCACAGAATCTGGTGACGGGAGAGTACGGCACCCCAGGTGCGTCAGACGGTGGTTCGATGCGACACGGGCGGTACGGTGTCGAACTGTTCACCGGTAACTTCCCGACTTCCATGCCCTACTGGAATGTGGTAGGAGTCAACCAGAACATTGGGTTCACCATGATGGCCTTTGTTGGCCCAGCAGCGTCGACTTTCGACGCGATAATGTTTCTGAACGATCCGGCTGGTGCTGTTTATGGTGGTTATGTGCGGCAGTCTGGTACCTCAGATCTAACTAGCCTCTGGCGAGATGCCACCGGGGCTACGACATTGAATACGCTGACTTCGGGTATCAACCAGTCAGATAATGTCGTTGTAGCATCTCTGATCGACAATGGCACACAAAAGCATCATGTGCTTATGGGCAATGGGCGGTATTTTCAGCAATCCGGCTTCGCTTCTCGTACATGTGCCATAAGTAGGTTTTATCTCGGCACGGCTGGTGGGAATGGCTGGGATAATCAGTTTTATTGTGCTGCTGTATGGAAGCGGCTGCTTTCAATAGATGAAATGCAGCTGCTATGTGCAGATCCATTCATCCTCTTCAGGCGACCGAAGCTCAACGTGATAGCCGCGTCTCTGTCCGCGAGGCGACGGATCATCACGGTCGCCGCATGATGAGATCACCTGATGGCCACCGAAATCCGTTATCGGTATGTGACGGGCAAGAACCTCTACGCCCTGGTCTTCAATGCTGCAGGCCAGGTTCGCGACGTCGTCGCCGGCGCTTGGGACACGATCCTGGATGCCGACTGGGGCGATTACGACATCGCCATGACCGAACAGGGCACGGCCAGTGGCATCTACTATGCCAACGAGCCGTCTGGGTTGGTTGCTGAGACTGCCTATGACTACTTGTTGTTTTTGCGGGCGGGAGGGGCGCCGGCGGTCACTGATCTAGCCATCGCTGCCGGGACAATCCATCCCACCGAGACTGCCCTGGCCTTGGCCGGCGGTGGCAAGGTGACGCCCATCGACATCGATACATTGACATTTGCGTCGGCCATGGAAGCAATCTTGGCCGTTTCTGCCAACAAGGCTGCCCCCAGCGGATCCGATGTCGCATTCAAGAAACGCGACGGCGCCACCACGAAGGTCACCATCACCTACGGCGGCTCCGCCGGTGAGCGCACGGGCAGTGTGATTTCCTGAAATGATCCTCAAGCACGCTGACTTTGAGGTGGCCGCGTGGGGCGAATTTGCCTCCGGGCCTAATGGCTCTGGCGATGTCACACTATCGCAATCTGTCGTCGCGTCATATCCTGACCGACCCGGCGGCGGCGCTGGGGTGGGACTACTGGTCTCGATTGCCGGCGCGGGCGGAGGTGGCGGGGGTTCACATTGGGTTACAAATCACTGGGCCACCAACCATTGGGCCGCCAACCACTGGCTGGTGGGCGGCGCAGCCGGCGATCAGGCCGGTCAGTACATCGCTCACGATCTGGGATCAGAGCAGACTCTGTTGCACACGCGGATGCTGTTCGCGCCAGGCACACTTGGTGGTGGAGCCGTGGTGATTTGCGCCGGCTACGACAGCGGCGCGACGGAGACGTGGCGCATCACCTACACCCCATCGACCGGCGACCTGACGGCGACGCTGGCCACCAGCGAGACGCTCTCGGCCGCCTTGGTTTCGCTCACCTGGCATGCCATCGAGCTCCAGATCGATGCGACGAACGGTGTGGCAGAACTGTGGGTCGACGGGCAGTCGGCGGCGACCGCGTCGGGCACATTCACTGCGCTGGCTACGCAGTCGGTGCGTGTGGGCGGGGTGATCCGCGACCTGACGGCGACGGGCAATCTGTACCTCGATGAATGGGTGATGGCTACGGCATACGTCGGACCGGTCGCGGTGACGCCGACCGCTGAGGATGCCAGCGATCCGGCGAGGTGGTTGGTGGTCTACAACACAGCGCTGGCAGATTCGGTCACATGGGCTCAGTGGTACCTCGGCCAGCGCAGGATCCCGTATGCCAATCTCTGTGGTTTGAATCTGTCAACGAGCGAAGATATTGCCAACGCCGCGTGGCTCAACATGCGCGATGCCATTGCGAGCTACATCACCCGTCACGCCGATCTCGAAATCACGGGCATCCTGCTGGGTCACGGATGTCCCGGGATGGTCACCGGAACACCCAATCGTTCCGTGGTGTCATTACTGATGGATCTGACCGATGACACGGTTGATCAGATCAACCCGTTCTACGAATCTGGCGTGATCGATCTCGATGATTTGCCCACACGTGCATCGCTGGTCGGCGGTGCTGTCTACCTAGTCGCTGAGATCCAGGCCCCCACACTCGCCGAGGCACGAGATCTGACGACACTGGCCGACGCCCTGGGCGACGAGAACGCGGCGGGGGCGTGGATCTCGAATCTCACACCATCAGCAGACATGCTCGCCAGCTCGGCTGCGAGCTGGGGGGAGCTGACCGCGTGGCTTGCGGCTGTGCAATCCCACCAAGTGCGACTGCCGCGTGTTGAGGGCTACGACGGCTCCGCCCACGGCCACGCCATCGAGTTCTGCGACGCCGCGGGTGGGACCTTCGACGTGGATGGCCAGAGACGAGCATTGCTGGCCAGCGTCGGAGCGATCACCGCGGATTACGTTCGGGAGTGATTATGGGCCTAGCCAAGAGTGCCATCCAGTATGACTACCCATTTGTTCTGGGGTTCACCGGGACGCCGGGAGGCGCGCATTACCCCAATCCTGCGGCGTTGACTGCGTCACTACGAGCCGGTCGCACCTGGGCCGAGAGCCTGGCCATAGCTGTTCCCAAATACAACAGCATGTGGCGAGCGATCGGTGATCCGCTCGCTCGCCTCCCCACGCCGCTGCAGGGCTACAACGTTTATACGCGAGGCGTGCCCACGGGGGCCGATACGCTCATCGCCGTCGCCCCGGCCGGCGATACCAGTGTCGATCTGATCGGCTACGCGGCCGGCAGCGAGCGCCACGTGCGAGTCACCGCAGTTTCCCGCGTGGGCGTCGAAAGCGCTGACGCTGTGGTTTTGCGCCGTGCCGCGTTCGATTCCGGGAATACCGTGGTGCCCGTCGTGCCCAACGCTCCCGTCGCCAGCCAGCTCGAGCGATCATCCGCTGGGGCAGTCGCGGTGCGCTGGACCTATCTGCCGGCGGGCCATGCCATCGCTCCCGCCACGTTTCGCGTTTACGTGACGCAGGGCGAATCGCTGGCATTCACGTTCGGGACTCCCCAATACACCGTGTCCTACGCCAATCGCCACTCATTCACGCAATCGCTGGGAACGTTCGCGCATGGGACCAAGGTCAACGTGATCGTGCGTTCGGTTTCCGCCGCCGGTTCGGAGGAGAGCAACTGGACCATCGTATCGGCCGTCGCCGACGCCATGGCGCCAGAAGCGCCAACCAGTCTCAGCGTGGGAGCCAGCGCCGAATGAGTGGTTCTCCCGTCATCCCCACCCGTGCGGAGATCGCCTGGCAATCCGAGCCTGCCCACGTGGTGCACATGCACGCCGGCAATGCGCCGATCATCGACTCGGTCGGTGGCCGCCGCTCGCTCGTGCGTGATGTGGTCTATCCGAGCCCGAGCCGACAATCACAAGTGCCGGGGCTCAATCGCGAGGATCGGGATTGGCAGAGCTACCAGCGCCATGTGATTCAGGCCGTACCCGCTGTGGTCTCCGGCCTGCCGGTTCGCATCGCCACGATCAGTCACTATGTGGATGGCAGTGATCGCACGCTCTTTTTGCAGATGTTTGACCAGGATGGCAACGAGCTGTGGTATGCGATGATGCCGGCCTACTACGTCGTCACCAGTTCGATGCGGGGTGTGGATATTGGCCCAGACCTCTCAGTCTATATGAAACGGAGGCAGTGGCCCATTTCGCCCGCCGGAGCCGAGGAGCTGGTGCGGTTCGATTCGTCGGGTGCGCAGCAATGGTCAGTCACGACGTTTGCCAACGACAGCAGCTATAGCGTGGGCGTCACGGGGGACGACACCGTCTTTGTGAGCGGCCAGAAACGCTCTACCGCCGATGGTTCATTGATCTTCTCGGAGGGTGGTAAGTATTGGTCTGACGCTGATCCGATGACTCACGATCTGCGCATCATCACGACACCAAGCACTCATGTGGGCCGGCGACACGCCGGACTGGACAATTGGACTACGTCGCTGGCCGGCTTCAGCTCGATTGCGGATCTGAACGTCAGCGATGGCCAAAAAGCCATCGTGGTTGGTAACGATGCCAACCCCCGCTCTCGGATCGAATCATATCTCGCCGACGGGACCTACGAGTGGGGTGAACAGTCATCTGGCACGGGCACGGCGCATCTGTTTGGGAGCGTGGACTCGATCGGCCAGGACATTTGGGTCGCCCAACGGAATTTCATCGGTGGCGACGACATCGCCCCTCTCGTGCACCGCTATAGCGAGGATGGGACGAGCCACACCAGTTGGACAGCGCCATTCCCATCCAGTCGCCCCTTGGTCCAGATCGCCGTCGACCACGTGACGAGGATCTACCTCGCGTACATCGGTGACCAGGGTGCGACCCCGAGCATCCTGACGCAGCTCAGCAGCGGGGGCGACGGGATCTGGTCGGTGAATCTGCGGGGTAACAGCGGGGTGAACATTCGAGTGTTCCATCCCGAAAGGCTCTACTGATGGCGCGGCGGTTCCTCGCCTGGCTGCTCGGTGTCGGAGTGCCCCGCCCGGGGCCCATGCCCGCCGGTGCCCATCGGTGGCTGTGGTCGATCGCCGACCAGCGTTGGATCCCCACTGGTAGTGACGGCCTGTGCGGCGTGCCCCGCTCTCCCCGGTGCCCGCAAACGCCCTTTGAATGCCCACCACGGAGTGGGTGCCTGAAAGCCCCTGTCACCCCTCAGGAGCCCCGCACCGCCATGTGACAACCCCTGATTCTCGCCCAGCCGGAGCTTCCCTCCCGGGTCCCGCCATCGTCTCCGGCTCCCTGGCGACCCCAGACACCTCGGTGGCGGCCGAGGTTATACGCTGCGCAGGGAGCCTGTCTCATTTTGTGTCCCAAAATCTCATTTTGGTCGTCCCACTACGCCCAGGTGGCGCTCCAGTTCGCGCAGACCCGCCTCGCGTGTTTAGCGACGAATGATGTGGCGCACTGTGTCGTCGGGAATATGCAGCTGTTGCCGA
>Ga0209641_10001532_pt1 | contig 20512 bp, 19 predicted proteins | sample RifCSP16_1_FD_184022 | JGI IMG/M metagenome (GOLD analysis project Ga0209641, IMG submission 184022) | Soil microbial communities from Rifle, Colorado - Rifle CSP2_sed 16_1 (SPAdes) (version 2) | ecosystem: Environmental > Terrestrial > Deep subsurface > Rock core/Sediment | place: Rifle... | reverse complement strand
CGGCGACGGGCTCGCCGTCGCCACGGGGGACGGCGCGCTCCTGCCGACCGAGGTGCAGCCGGAGAACCGGCGCGCGATGCCGTGGCCGGACTACCTGCGCGGCGCCCGCCTCGCGCCCGGCGCGCGCGTCGGCGCGCCGTGACGCCCGCGACGCGGCGGCGCGCGGCGGCCGGGCGACCCGCGCCCGCGCGCGACGCCGCGGTGCGCGTGCTGGAGCGCGTCGAGCGCGACGCCGCGTACGCCGACCTGGCGCTCGAGGCCGAGCTCGCGCGACGGCGGCTCCCTCCGCGCGACGCGGCGCTCGCGACCGAGCTCGTGTTCGGCACCCTCCGCTGGCAGCGCTACCTCGACTGGATCCTCGCGCCGCACTCCCGGCGGCGGCTCGCGGCGCTCGACCCCCGCGTCCGCGTGCTCCTCCGCGTCACCGCCTACCAGCTCGCGTTCCTCGAGCGCGTGCCCCCGTTCGCCGCGGTCAACGACGCCGTGTCGCTCGCGCGCGGACGCCCGGGCGTCGCCGAGTACGTCAACGCGGTGCTCCGCGCCTTCGCCCGCCGCGGGCCGCGGGAGCGCGAGCCCGCGCCGCCGCGCGACCCGCTCGAGGCGCTCGCCACGCGCTGCTCCTGCCCGACCTGGCTCGCCGCGCGCTGGGTCGAGCGCTGGGGGGCGGTGGAGGCCGAGGCCCTCATGCGCGCGCTCTGCGAGCGGCCGCCGCTCACGCTCCGCGCCAACACGCTCCGGACGACCCGCGAGGCCCTCGGCGCGCGGCTCGCCGCCGAGGAGGGCCTCGCGTGGCGCCCGACCGCGTGGGCGCCCGAGGGGCTCGTGGTGACGGCGCCGGGCGGCGCGCCCGGCGCCTGGCGCGCGTTCGCCGAGGGCGCCTTCGCCGTGCAGGACGAGGCCTCGATCCTGGTGGGCCACCTGCTGGCGCCGCGCCCCGGCGAGACCGTCGCCGACGTGTGCGCGGCGCCCGGCACGAAGACGACCCACCTGGCCCAGCTCATGGAGGACCGGGGCCGCGTGCTCGCGCTCGACCCCGCGCCGGCGCGCCTCGCCCGCGTGCGCGAGGCGGCCGCACGGCTCGGGATGGCGAGCGTCGAGGCGCTCGACGGCCCGGTCGAGGCGCTCGCGCCGCGCTTCCGGGAGGCGTGCGACGCCGTGCTCGTGGACGCGCCGTGCTCGAACCTCGGGGTGCTCCGGCGCAACCCCGAGGTGAAGTGGCGGCGCCAGCCGGCCGACCTCGCGCCCAGCGCCCTGCGCCAGGGGCGGATCCTCACGGCGGCCGGGGCCATGGTCCGCCCGGGCGGGCGGCTCGTCTACGCCACGTGCTCGCTCGAGCCCGAGGAGAACGCGGAGGTCGCGCGCGCCTTCCTCGCCGCCCACCCCGGCTTCGGCCCCGACCCGCCGGCCGACTTCCCGCTGCCGCTCGACCCGGACGGCGTCCTGCGCTGCCTGCCCCACCGGCACGGCACGGACGGCTTCACCGCGGTCCGCTTCCGCCGCGCGTGATATAACAGCGGCAGTGGTCAAGATCGCGCCCTCGATCCTCTCGGCGGACTTCGCGGCGCTCGGCCAGGACGTCGCGCGCGTCGAGGCGGGCGGCGCCGACCAGCTCCACGTGGACGTGATGGACGGCCGCTTCGTGCCCAACATCACGGTCGGCCCCGTCGTCGTGGGCGCGCTCCGCAAGCGCACCCGGCTCCCGCTCGACGTCCACCTGATGATCGTCGAGCCCGAGCGCCACATCGCCGACTTCGTCGCCGCGGGCGCCGACCTGGTGACCGTCCACGCCGAGGCGTGCCCGCACCTTCAGCGCACGCTCGCCCAGATCCGCGAGCTCGGCGCGCGCGCTGGCGTGGCGCTCAACCCCTCGACGCCCCCCGACGCGCTCCAGTACGTGCTCGACGACCTCGACCTCGTGCTCGTGATGTCGGTCAACCCCGGCTTCGGCGGCCAGGCCTTCCTGCCGAGCGCGCACCGGAAGATCCGCGAGGTCCGCGCGCTCCTCGGCGACCGGCCGGTGGACGTCTCGGTGGACGGCGGGGTGAAGGCGGACCTCGCGCCCGCGCTCGCCGAGGACGGCGCCACCACGCTGGTCGCCGGCTCGGCCATCTTCGGCGCGGCCGACCCGGCCGCCGCCGTCCGCGCGCTGCGCGACGCGGCCCGTGCGCGCTAGACGGGGCGCGGGCCCCGCGCTGGACGTCGGCGCCCACCGCGGCGAGTTCTTCCGCGTGCTCCACGAGACCGCCCACACCCAGACCGCCGTGATGACGATCGCGCCGGGCGCCGACGCGGGCCCGGAGGAGCAGCACGACGGCGACCAGATCATCTACGTGGTCGAGGGCGAGGCCATCGTGAGCCTCGGCGACGCCGCGCACGCCGCGGGGCCGGGGACGCTCGTCGTGATCCCGGCGGGTGCTCGCCATCACGTGAAGAACCCGGGGCGCACGCCACTCTTCTTCCTCACCGTGTACGCCCCGCCCGCCTACTAGCCCCGGACCGGAAGTAGTTGAAATTTGGCGCGTATTTGCGTACAGTCTATCTTTCCATGCTCGACAATCTGAGCACGCGCCTGCAAACCATCTTCGATCGCCTGGGCGGCCGCGGCCGCCTGACGGAGGAGAACGTCCAGGAGGCCCTCCGGGAGGTCCGGGTGGCGCTGCTGGAGGCGGACGTCAACTTCAAGGTCGTCCGCACGTTCGTCGAGCGCGTCCTGGCGAGGGCGGTCGGCCAGGACGTCCTCAAGTCGCTGACGCCGGCCCAGCAGGTCGTGAAGGTCGTCCACGATGAGCTCGTCGAGCTGCTCGGCGGCAGCGGCCACCGCCTGGCGCCGGCGCCGCACCCGCCGACGGTGATCATGCTGATCGGGCTCCAGGGCTCGGGCAAGACGACCACGGCGGCGAAGCTCGCGCGGCACTACACCACGCAGGGGCAGCACCCGATCCTCGCCGCCGCGGACACCTACCGCCCGGCGGCGCAGGACCAGCTCCAAACGCTCGGCGCGGAGCTCGGCGTGCCGGTCGTCGGCGCGCCCGGCGAGGCGCCCCTCGCGATCTGCCGCCGGGCGCGCGAGGAGGCCGCGGCGCGCGGGCTCACGCCGCTCATCCTCGACACGGCGGGGCGCCTGCACATCGACGAGCCGATGCTCGAGGAGCTGCGGGCGATCCGCAGGGAGGTCGCGCCGCACCACGTCCTCCTCGTCGTGGACGCGATGACCGGCCAGGACGCGGTGAACGTCGCCGAGCGGTTCAATCGCGCGGTCGGCATCGACGCGGTCGTGCTGACCAAGCTCGACGGCGACGCGCGCGGCGGCGCCGCGCTCTCCGTGCGCTCCGTCACGGGACGCCCGATCGCGTTCGTCGGCACGGGGGAGAAGACCGACGCGCTCGAGCCGTTCCACCCCGACCGCCTCGCCTCCCGGATCCTCGGCATGGGCGACGTGCTCTCGCTCGTCGAGCGCGCGCAAGCCAGCGTGGACCAGGAGCAGGCGGAGGCGCTCGTCCGGAAGCTCCGCGAGGACGCGTTCACCCTGGAGGATTTCCGCGCGCAGCTCCGCCAGGTGCGCCAGATGGGCCCGCTCGACCAGCTCCTCGGCATGCTGCCGTTCGGCCGGGCGCTCCGCGGGGCGCCGCAGGAGCTCACCGCCGAGTCGGCGGACCTCGACCGCTTCGACGCGATCATCGCGTCGATGACGCCGGGCGAGCGGCGCCACCCCGACACGATCAACGGCAGCCGTCGCCAGCGCATCGCGCGCGGCAGCGGCACCAGCGTGCAGGACGTGAACCGGCTGCTCAAGCAGCACGCGCAGCTCCGGAAGATGATGAAGCAGCTCAAGGGCATGGAGGGGAAGCTCCCGCGCATGAAGGGGCTCCCCGGATTTCCCACACCGAGGGGGTGAGGACGTGGCAGTGACGATCCGACTGAGACGCACCGGGACGACGAAGCGGCCGGCCTACCGCGTGGTGGTGGCCGACTCCCGCTCGCCGCGCGACGGCAGGTTCATCGAGATCCTCGGGCACTACAACCCGCTGACCCAGCCGCCGACGGTGTCGATCGACCGGGCGAAGGCCGAGGCGTGGATCAAGAAGGGCGCGCAGCCGTCGAACACGGTCCGGAAGCTCCTGGCGAACACCCGGGCGAAGTAGGCGGGCACGTGGCGGAGCGCCTCGTCGTGATCGGCGAGATCACGCGGGCGCACGGCCTGCGCGGGGAGCTCCGCGTGAGGCCGCTCACCGACCATCCGGAGCGCTTCGAGCGCGTGACCGAGTGCGTGCTGTGGGACACGGCGCGGGATCGCCGGGAGAGGTACCGGATCACCGCGGCGCGCCGGCAGGGCGACGCAGTGCTGGTGTCGATCGAGGGCTGCGCCTCGGCGGAGGACGCGGGCGCGCTGGTCGGCCGGCTCGTGGCGCTGCCGGAGGCGGAGGCGCTGCCGCTCGCGCCCGGGCGCTTCTACCCGTGGCAGCTCGAGGGCTGCCGGGTGCTGACGGAGGACGGCCGCGAGGTCGGGCGTGTGACCGGCATCGAGCGCGGGGCCGCGCAGGATCTCTGGGTCGTCGCGGGCGCGGGCCGCGAGCACCTGATCCCCGCGGTGCCGGAGATCGTGCTGGAGGTGGATCTCGGCGCGCGCCGGGTCGTGATCCGGCCCCCGGACGGGTTGCTCGAGCTGTAGTGGCCGTGCGAGCCGCAGGACGTCGCGGGGCTGGGGCCCCGCCGTCCGAGGCGAGCGAAAGACGAAGGATGCGCATCGACATCGTGACGCTGTTCCCGGAGATGGTCGAGCCCGTGCTGGCGGTCTCGATGCTCGGCCGGGCGCGCGCCCGCGGGCTCGTTGACATCCGGGTGGCGAATCTCCGAGACTACGCGGAGGGCAAGCACCGGATCACCGACGATTACCAGTTCGGCGGGGGCGGCGGGATGGTGCTGAAGCCCGAGCCGCTCTTCGCCGCCGTCGAGGCGCTCAGGACGCCGGGCGCGCGCATCGTCCTGCTGGACCCGCGGGGCCGCACGTTCACGCAGCGGGTGGCGGCCGAGCTCGCGCGGGAGGCGCACCTGATCCTGCTGGCGGGCCGCTACGAGGGCGTGGACGAGCGCGTGGGCGAGCGGCTGGCCGACGACCGGATCTCGATCGGCGACTACGTCCTGACCGGGGGCGAGCTGCCGGCGCTGGTGGTGGCGGACGCGGTGACGCGCCTGCTCCCCGGCGTGCTCGGGGCCGAGGGCGCGGCGGTGCGCGAGTCGTTCGCGAGCGGGCTGCTCGAGCCGCCGCAGTACACGCGGCCGGAGGAGTTCCGCGGGCTTAGGGTGCCCGCGGTGCTGCTCTCGGGCGACCACGCGCGCATCGCGCGCTGGCGACGGGCGCAGGCGCTCTGGCGCACGTGGCGGGACCGGCCCGAGCTGCTGCAGACGGCCGCCCTCACGGTCGAGGACCGGGAGCTGCTGGATCGATTCACGCGCGGGGAGACGCCGGAAGCGCTGGAGGCGCCCGCGAACGCAGAAAGGGAAGACTAGTCATGGACGCGATTCGACTGGTGGAGGCCGCGCAGCTCAAGAAGGACCGGCAGGGGTTCGCGCCCGGCGACACCGTGCGCGTGCACGTGCGGGTCGTCGAGGGCGAGAAGGAGCGCACGCAGCTCTTCGAGGGCGTCGTGATCCGCAAGCGCGGCGAGGGCGCGCGCGCCTCGTTCACGGTGCGCCGGATCTCGTACGGCGTGGGCGTCGAGCGCACGTTCCCGCTCCATTCGCCGCGCATCGAGCGCGTGGAGGTCGTGCGCAAGAGCCGCGTGCGGCGCTCGAAGCTCTACTACCTCCGGGGGCTCGCCGGCAAGGCCGCGCGCCTCAAGGAAAAGCGCGCCGCGATCATCCCGACAAGCGGCGAGAGCAGCGAGACCGGCGAGTAGCCCCCCGCCCGCGTGCCGCCGCCCCGCTCGGCGCCGTACCGCTACGAGGCCCAGGCCTGGCGGGAGGGCGTCGCCCGCGTGGCGGGCGTGGACGAGGCGGGGCGCGGGCCGCTCGCGGGACCGGTCGTGGCGGCGGCGGTGATCATCGCGCCCGACCGGCGCATTCCCGGGCTCGCCGATTCCAAGCTCCTCCCGCCCGAGCGGCGCGAGGCGCTGTTCGCCGTCATCCACGCGCGGGCGCTCGGCGTCGGCGTCGGCGTCGTCGACCACGAGACGATCGACCGCATCAACATCCTCCAGGCGACGCGCGCCGCGATGGGGCAGGCGCTCGCCGCGCTCGCCGTCGCACCCGAGCTGGTCATCACCGACTTCGTCGCGCTCGACGGCCTCCCCTGCCCCCAGCGGAACCTCGTCGGGGGCGACCGCCGGTCGGCCAGCGTCGCCGCGGCGTCCATCGTCGCCAAGGTCGCGCGCGACCGGCTCATGCGCGAGCTCGACGCGCAGTACCCCGCCTACGGCTTCGCCCGGCACAAGGGCTACGCGACGCCCGAGCATCTCGCCGCGCTCGACCGCTGGGGCCCCTGCCCGATCCACCGGCGCTCGTTCTCCGGCGTCTGGCGCCAGGGCGAGCTGTTCGTGCTCGAGGAGGACGACTAGCACTTTTTGTTCTTGACAGAGCGACTGCGACGCCAGGCTTCACCGCGCCCGTCGTGACCGCTGAAACGGTCCTGACCTTCCAGCTCCAGGTCACCGACGGCCGGGCGAGCAGCACCGCGTCGGTCGCCGTCACCATCACGCCGCGGGCCAACCAGCCGCCCGTCCTCGACCCGATCGGGGACAAAATCGTGAGCGTGGGCCAGACGCTCGGCTTCACCGTCACGGCCAGTGACCCCGACGAAGACCCGCCGACATACAGCGCCAGCGGTCTGCCCGCGAATGCCAGCTTCGACGCCCAAACGCGAGCCTTCGCCTTCACCCCGGCCGCGGACCAGGCGGGCGCCCATGCGGTCACCTTCATGGTCGCCGATGGCTTCGGGGGCAAGCGGCCGAAACGATCTCCATCACGGTGACCGTGGCAGCTCTTCGGCTGACCATCACGGACCCTGTGGATGGGGCTACGGTTCCGACCGGCCACCTCCTCGTACGCGGCACGGTGGAGGCTGGCGGGGCCGAGGTGGGTGTCACGGTCAACCGCGTCCCAGCGATCGTTCGAGGCACGACGTTCGTCGCGCAAGTGCCGTTGGCCGCGTCGACCACCGCGCTGGAGGCCGTGGCCACCGCGGCGGCCGGGGCGAGCGCTACTCATACCATCGGCGTGACTGCCGAGCCCGCCACGCTGCCGGTCGTCCTCCGCTCGAGTCCCGGCCTCGGCCTCGCCCCGCTCAGCGTGACCTTCACCCTGTCCGGAGTGCCCTCGAACACCCCGGTGGCCTGGGACCTCGACGGCGACGGCGTGGCGGATCAAGCGACTCCCGCAGCCGCGCCGCCGGGCTTCACCTACGCGCAGCCCGGGCTCTACGTGCCGACGGCCCGCTTCGCCGACAGCCAGGGGAAGCCGCGCACCGTGTGGGCAGCCGTCCAGGTGCTCGACCGGGCGGCGCTCGAGGCGACGACGCAGGCCCGCTGGGCAGCGATGAAAGACGCGCTCCGCGCCGGGGACATCCCCCGGGCCCTGACCCACCTGGCGACCAGCGCCCGGCCCCATTACGATGAGGCGTTCCGGCTGCTGGCGAGCCGGCTGACGGGTAATGACGCGATCCTGACCGACCTCACCTTCGTCGGCGCGCACCTACCACGCCATCCGCGTGCCGTAGCCGCGACTGACTCGTGTCGCGGCGCGGCGGGGCTCAGGGGAGCCGGCGCGCCCCGGTTGCACCAGGTTGGTGCACTTGCACCAACCTGGTGCAACTCCCGAGGAATGCCGTCGATGCCCAAGCGATGCAAGTACAAGGAACTAAAGACTTCGAGATAGACGCCTGACGGTGGCTCACCTTTTGATCCGTGCGCAGCCATGGCCCCTCTCGCCCGTCGCTGGCCGCTCGCCGTCCTCGTCCTCACCCTGCTGCTGGCGCCGGCCTCCTCCGCGCCCCAGGCGCCCCTGACCCTCTGGGTCAGCAGCGGCGACCCCGCGTGCGGCGGCCACACCCCCTGCTACGCGACGATCCAGGCCGCCATCGACGCCGCCCAGGCGGGCGACACGGTGCGTATCCTGGCCGGCGCCTACGTCGAGCAGCTCGCCGTCAGCGGCACGAACAGCGCGGCTAGCAGCGAGGCCGAGCGCCTCGTCATCGAGGCCGACCCCGCGGCGCCCGTGGGCAGCGTGGTGCTGACCCCGCCCACCACCCAGTGCACCAACGGCCACGCCGTGAAGTTCCAGCAGTCGAAGTTCGTCACCCTCAGGGGGCTCACGCTCACCGGGGCCGGGGGCCAGGCCGTGTCCCTGATGGGCGGCAACAACCAGAACCAGGCGATCCACCTGGAGCGCCTGCGGATCTTCGGCAACGGGTCCAGCGAGTGCAACGGCGGCATCACCATCGCTCGCGGCAACCCCGACACCCTCATCCTCAACAGCCTGATCTACGCCAACGGCCGGCACGGGTTCGCCACCATCGACGCCGACGGCGGCCCCCACTGGCTCATCGGCAACACCATCCACGGCAATGGCTGGAGCGGCGTCTTCGTCACCCGCGGCCACCAGGCCTGGCTCGTCAACAACCTGATCACGGGCAACGGCACGGCCACAGGCTCCACCGGCGGGCGCTTCGGCGTGAGCCGGGAGAGCTCGACCAGCCCCGACCCGGCCGGCATCCATCTCCTCAGCAACCTGATCTGTGGCAACCGCCTCGGAGAGATCAACGGTCCGGCGCTCGATGCGACCGACAGCGGGAACCTGACGCCCACGGGGGCGGAGGGCCCCGGCGTCATCGCGAGTCCCGGGTGCGACCTGACCTCGACCATCTATGCGAGCATCGCCGGCGCCGACGGGCTCGTCGGCACCGGGGACGACGACTTCGCCCAGGCCGCGGGCTCTCCCGCCATCGACCGGGGCGTGGATCCCCGGACGCTCGGCCTCGATCCGGCGTTCAACACCCTGCTCGAAGCTGACTTCCTCGCTGTGGGCGCCCGGCCCAGGGATGGCGACGGCGAGGGCACGGCGGCGTTCGATCTGGGTGCCCACGAGAACCCGTCGGCCAACCGGCCCCCGGTCGCCAATGCCGGCATCGACCGCACCGTCACCGACGGGAGCACCGTGAATCTCGACGGCAGCGCGAGCTTCGACCCCGACGGCGATCCGCTCACCTTCGCTTGGTCCCAGACCGCGGGGCCCGCCGTCACCCTCCTCAGCGCCGGCTCGGCGACGCCAGGCTTCACCGCGCCCGTCGTGACCGCTGAAACGGTCCTGACCTTCCAGCTCCAGGTCACCGACGGCCGGGCGAACAGCACCGCGTCCGTGAACGTCACCGTCACACCCCGCCCCAACCAGCCGCCCGTCTTCGACCCGATCGGCGACAAGATAGTCAGCGTGGGCCAGACGCTCGGCTTCACCGTCACCGCCAGCGACCCTGACGGCGACCCGCTGACCTATTCCGCGAACGGCGTGCCCGCCAACGCCACCTTCGATCCGGCAACGCGGGTGTTCGCTTTCACCCCGGCGGCGAGCCAGGCCGGGTCCCACGCGGCGACCTTTACCGTCGCCGACGGCTTCGGCGGGCAGGCGTCCGAGACCATCACGATCACCGTCACCGCGGGACTCCAGGTCACGATCACCGATCCGGTAGACGGCGCGACGGTGCCGGCCGGCCAGCTACTCGTGCGGGGGACCATTGACGCAGCCGGTGCCGACGCGGGCGTCACCGTCAACGGCATTCCCGCCGCCGTGCAAGGCACCAGTTTCGCTGCCGTGATTCCTCTCCTCGCCAGCACCGAGGTCACGGCCGTCGCGACCACGACCACGGGCGCCACGGCGACCCACACGATCACGCTCGCCGCCACGCCGGGTCCGGGGATCACCTTGCTCGCCAGCCCCCGGTCCGGGGTGACTCCCATCACCGTCAGCTTCACCCTCCTCAGCACGACGGTGCCGGCAAGCGTCGAGCTGGACGCCGACGGCGACGGCGTACCCGACTTCATCGGCGCCGTACTGGATGGCCTGCCGTTCACCTACACGCAGCCCGGGCTCTACTTCCCCCGTGCGTCGCTCACCGACGCCCTGGGCAACAGGACTTCCACGACGATCATCGTGCAGGTGTATGAGTTGACAGCACTCGACGCGCTTCTTCGGGCGCGATGGGCGGCGTTCAAGACAGCGTTGCGCGGCGGCGACATCGACGGCGCCCTGCAGTGGGTCGCGCGGGAGGAGCGCGACTCCTATCGCCCGCTCCTCAATGCCCTCGCACCGCAGTTAGGCAACATCGACATGATCCTGACCGATGTCAGCTTTGTCTCGATGGACACGGACCGCACCGAATATCACATGCTGCGGGTCGACGGCGGGATCACCCGGTCGTATCTGATACTCTTCGTCAAGGACGACGACGGCGTCTGGCGCCTGGAGTTCTTCTGATGAGGGCTCGGAGATGAACCGCGTTCGCTGGTCGGTGATCTTGCTCGTCGCCGCGACGCTCCCCTGGGCGGGGTGCGTGCCCGACCGTCAGATCTTCCGCAGCGGCCCCTTCAGCGGGAAGGTCATCGATGCAGTCACCGAACGCCCGCTCGAAGGCGCCGTCGTCCTCGTTGTGTGGGAGCGCGACTTCGCCACCGTCGGCGCTGGGCACTCGGCACAGAAGTTCCTCGACGCCGAAGAGGTCCTTACCGACCAGAACGGCGAGTTCAATGTTCCGGCGCGGACCCACTGGGCCGTGTATGGCATGGTCCCTTCTCCAAGCATCACGATCTATTACCCTGGTTATGGTGCTTTTCCCGATTTTCAGGTGAGTCCGACAATAGGCGCGCGCGCGCTTCCAGCAGGGGAATACACGACTGTCGAGTTACGACGCGCGAGGACGTTTGACGAGCGACGCCTATTCGGAGGGGGCATTCCCACGCCCGGTGTCGTCCCGAAGGCGAAGATGCCGAATCTGCTCCGACTGTTGAACGATGAGCGCCGGGCCATGGGCCTTCCGCCTATCTCCACTACGGAGGACAAATGAGCGCCGTGTCGAGAAGCACGCTCGCGGCTGCGAGCGTCGGCATACTGCTCCTCGTTATTGTGCACGACGTGGCAGCATTCAAGTTGGAGACCCATCGCCGCTTGAATCTTCGAGCCGCAAACGCATCGATGGTGGCTCCGTACCTGCGCGACGAGCTGGATGTGCCGAGCGGCCTCGAGAGCATTCTGAGGGGCCAGCCAGTCCGTGAGTGGATCCGGACCGGGGGCGCGGCGGAGGACTTGTTCCTCGATAGCGAGTTCAACGGGGCGGTCAACCGCTCGCGTCATCACTTCCACAACCCGCTCCTCCCCTGGACGAACGCCGGCCTCGACAGCGGCTGCCGGGTCTTCCCCTTCTTGCCCTTTCTGAGTTTTCCCGTCACCGGCCAGGCCTCCATCCACTGGGCCCAGTCGTCTGCGGCGCAGTTGGCAGGTGGAGACGACGCGAGTTGGGCGGCGGCGCGTAACGAATTCCATCGTTCACTGACGCTTGGGGCCAAGAACGCGCTCGACGAGAACATCCCATCTCGCGAGGCCGCCGCCGCGCGCGTGTTTCAGATTCTCGGCCAGCAAATGCATCTGATCGCCGATCTGGCGGTTCCCGCACACGTCCGCAACGACATCCACTGCGGACCCGCGAGCGAGCCGTTCGAGGTCTGGGCCGAGAGCAAGGGCATCGGCCAGAGCCAGAATGCCGTTCCGATCAGACCCGGCAACGGGATCTTCACCGTGAACGTGCCGATTTCGGACGATGTCGCCAAGGTCCCGGCGGCGCGCCTCTGGGACTCCGACCAGTACACCCTGACGAATCCTCAGGTGACCCTCAGCCCGACCATCGGTCTGGCGGAGTTCACGAACGCGAACTTCTGGAGCAAGGACACGGTCCTCTCTCCGAGTTTTCCGTTCCCGGCGCGCACCAGCATCGAGCAGGGCGATTTGTTCTACACGGGCACCGGCCATCTCCGCAGCTACTGGGTGAAAGCCCGCGACGGCGTGACCAGCCTGCCGAACCCTGACGATCCTGGCGCGCCTGGTCCGCCGTTCAACAGGTTCGCCGTGGCGACTTCCCTGGACGCGTTCCTGGCGCCGGACCTCCAGGCGAAGAAGGTGCAGTTCGACGATGCGGTCCACGATCAGTACGCGAAACTCCTCTTCCCACGGGCCATCGGCTACTCTGCGGCGCTCCTCGACTACTTCTTCCGCGGGCGGCTCGACGTCGACGTCTTCGCCGATCCGGATGATCCCGAGGTCGTGCAGGTCCGCGGCACGAATGCCTCCGGCGAGCCGCTGGACGCCGGCACGCTCCGGCTGTACGCCGACGATCCGGCCGGTGTCCGCACGCCGCTCACTCCCGCGAGCCCCACGGCGGATCTCACCGTGACCGCCGCCGCCGGGGCGCCCGTCGTCTCCGCACAGTTCCGCATGTCCCCGGACGCCGAGCGCGTCGTGGCGGTCTACCAGGGCACGCTCGGGGAGGAGAAGCCCGACCCGAGTCGCGCCTTCCCCGGCGCCGTCGTCGGCAAGGTCCTCGGCGGCGTGCGGGTCGAGGAAGTGTTCGCCGACGCCGCCACGCAGCGGTGGATGCTCCGGACGCCGACCGGCGTCTTCCCCCTCCAGGGACTCACCACCGCCGAGTACGAGCGCGTGACCTGGGGCGACGGCCAGGACATCGTCCTGGCCTGGACTCCCTTCACCCCTCAGCAGGCCGTGTTCCGCACCTTTACCGTCCCGCGCCAGCCGGGCAGCATCGAGCCCGTCCTCACCGAGACCCCCACCGGGCCTGAGGTGGCGCTCGCGCCCCGGCAGACGGCAAGCTTCCCCTTCGGCATGGCCGTCGGTCCGACCGTCACCTTCGCCGACTCGCTCGACTACCTCCAGCGCTTCGGCCGCTACGAGCGCACGGACGTGTACATCCAGAAGGATGTCCCCCCGTTCGGCCCCACGTGCGTCTACGACCGCACCGCCCTCGGCGCCGTCACGCTGGAGACGGCCCACGCCCAGCCGATCGCCTTCAGCGGCAGCTTCCCCCTCGTGCTGGACGTCGCCCACAACGAGGGCTTCGGCACGACCGACCAGCCCTATGTCTGGCTCCTGCGGCAGGTCGGGGCCACGCGCGACGGCGCCCTCCGGGCCCTCGTCAGCATCCGCCTGACCCAGCCCGAAGGGCAGGTGACGGTGCCGTACTTCAAATTGACCCAAGACGGGGTGAAGGGGCCGGACGGCGACATCCCCGTTCCCGCCCGGTTCCCGTACAGCCCCGAGTGGTGGGTCCTCATCGACCTCAAGGACGGAACCGTGCTCGGCTCCACCGCGGGCGCCGGCGCCGAGATCGCCCTCGCGGTCGCGGACAGCGCCCGCGGCTTCCCGCGCGTGTACCGCCACGCCACCACCGACAAGCGGGCCTGCGGCGAGCCCGCGGACCCCGGGACGTGGGCGGAGATCCAGCCGCGCCCGGCGACCGCGACAGATCCCCTCGACATCGTCGTCCCCGTGGACACCGCGAGCGGCACCCGCAGTTTCGCCCCCGGCCAGTGGCTCACCACGGAACTGCAGGACCTCGGCCGCTTCGACGTGAGCCTGCAGCTCTTCCAGGCCGCGACCGATCTCGTCTACGACTGTGTCGTCCACGCCGGGCAAGCCTCGTGCGGCGCCCTCCAGCAGAGCGACGTCTCCGGGGCGATCGTGCCGGGCGAGTCCTTCCACGCCGCCGCGCGCGCCGTCGGGCAGACTGCCCAGGAGCGCGTCGTCTTCCTGAGCGGCCAGGGCGGGTTCGGCGACGCGGAGCGCGCCGTGCTCTGGGAGCCGCCCGCGCACACGGCGCGGATCCTGTTCGCGCCGCGGCTCCTGGGCGAGTCGGGATACCTGATATCCGGCGCGACCGGCGCCGCGGTCCTGGTCACGGCGCTCGCGGGCACGCCGTTCTACGTCGCTTCGCTGGACGGGGATCCGGCGCCGCGCGTCTTCGAGCAGACGGACGGCTCGGGGCTGGTGCTGCTCGAGCCCCGGTTCCTTTACGACCCTTTCGTGCTGAAGTTCCTCCGGCTCACCGAACCCCCGCTCGGCCCGGCCCCCGTGACCGCGCTGCCGGCGACCCTCGCCGGCGGCACGGCAAGCAACCCGATCGACACCTACCACGCGATCCGCGTGCCGTAGCCGACCCGCGCTTCGCCGTCGACATCGCGCCGTCAGGGCTCTGCGATGGCCTCTGTGGCCGACGCTCGGGCGCGCCGGGCCGCGAGCAGCGCGCGGACGCGCGCGGGCGTCACCGGGGTCTCGGTGATCGTCACGCCGAAGGGCGCGAGCGCGTCCTCGATCGCGTTGGCGATCGCCGCGGGCGGCGAGATCGCGCCGCCCTCGCCCAGGCCCTTGACGCCGAGCGGGTTGCGCGGCGAGGGGAACTCGAGGTGGACGGTCTCGATCATCGGCAGGTCGTCCGCGCGGGGCACCGCGTAGTCCATCAGCGAGCCCGTCAGGAGCTGACCCGCCTCGTCGTAGGCCATGTCCTCGAAGAGCGCGCCCCCGATCCCCTGGGCGGCGCCGCCGTGCACCTGGCCCTCCACGATGATCGGGTTGATCACCGTGCCGCAGTCGTGGGCGACGACGTAGCGGAGGAGCCGGACGGCGCCGGTGTCGACGTCCACCTCCACCCGGGCGACGTGGACGGCGCTCGCGTAGGTCACCGTCGGCACGTGGTGGTAGGCGCTCGCCTCGAAGTCGGGCGGGGCGACCCCGGGCCGGGCGAACGTCGGGATCGCGGCCTGGACGACGCGCGCCAGGTCCACGGCCGAACCCGGCGAGCCGCGGACCGAGACGCGCCCGTCCTCGATCTCGACGTCCTCGGGTGAGGCCTCGAGCAGCGCCGCCGCGGCGCGGACGAGCTTGCCCCGCACCTCCCGGCACGCGTCGGCGATGGAGTTGCCCGCGGTGACGGCGCTCCGGCTCGCGAAGGTCCCGACGCCGAAGGGGACGGTCGCGGTGTCGCCGCCGATCACCGTCACCCAGTCGAGCGGGACGCCGAGCGCGTCGGCGGCGACCTGGGCGAAGGAGGTCTCGTGCCCCTGCCCGGACGAGACCGCTCCGGTCGCGACGACGACGCGGCCCGCGAGGTCGAGCTTCACCGTGGCGCCCTCGTAGGGGCCGATCGCGGTGCCCTCGACGTAGCCCGAGATCCCGATGCCGCGGTGGATCCCCCGGGCGCGGAGCGTCTCCTGCTCGCGCCGGAACGCGTCGTAGCCGGCGGCGTCGAGCGCCGCCTCGAGCGCGGCGGGAAAGTCGCCCGTGTCGTAGACGAGCGGGTTGCCGTCGCGGTAGGGCATGCCGAGGTCGTACGGCAGCTCGTCGGCGCGGATGTAGTTGCGCCGGCGCAGCTCGGCGGGGTCCAGCCGGAGCTCGCGCGCCAGCCGGTCCATCGCGCGGTCCATCGCGAACACGGTCTCGGGCCGGCCGGCGCCCCGGTAGGGCGCGTTCGGCGTCTTGTTGGTGACGACGGCCTGCACGTCGACCCGCATGTTCCGGATCCGGTGCGGGCCGATGAGGTGCGCCACCGTGTTGTACGGGAGCACGATGCCCCAGACGTTGTAGGCGCCGAGGTCGAGCCAGATCCGGTCGCGCAGGCCGAGCAGCGTGCCGTCCCGCCGGGCGGCCAGCTCGATCGCGTGGACCTGGTGGCGGGCGTGCGCCGCGCCCGACATGTGCTCGCACCGGGTCTCGATCCACTTCACCGGGCGGCCGAGCGCCACGGCGGCGACCGGGATCAGGGCGTCCTCGGCGTAGCCCGAGGCCTTGGTGCCGAAGCCGCCGCCGAGGTCGGGCGCGACGACCCGGATCTTGTGGGGCGGGAGCCCGAGCGCGGTCGTGAGCCCCTGCTGGACGAAGTGGGAGACCTGCGTCGAGTTCCAGGTGGTGAGCGTCCCGTCGCGACGGTCCCACTGGGCGACGACGCCCCGGCACTCGACCGGCATCCCGACGTAGCGCTGGGTGCGCAACGTCTCCCGCACGACGACGTCCGCCTCGGCGAAGGCGCGCTCGACGTCGCCGATCGCGTGGGTGAAGCCGACGCCGACGTTGGTGCCCCACGCGGGGTGGAGCAGCGGGCCGCCCGGCTCGGCCGCGGCCACCATGTCCACGACGGGCGGGAGCGGCTCCCAGTCCACCTCGATCGCCCCGACGGCGTCCTCGGCGCGCGCCGGGCTCTCCGCGACGACCATCGCGACGATCTCGCCGACGTAGACCGCGCGCTCGCGGCAGAGCGCGTACTGCGGCGCCTGGCGGAGGTCGAAGCGGATCGCCGCCGCGAGCCCCGGCGGCACGGCGCCGAAGAGCGGCAAGGGCTTCATCCAGCGCGCGAGGTCGGCGAACGTGAGCACCGCCGCCACGCCGGGCAGCGCGCGCGCCGCGCCGGTCCGGATCGCCGCGATGCGCGCGTGGGCGTGGGGCGAGCGCAGGAACGCGGCGTGGAGCATCCCCGGGAGCGTCACGTCGTCCACGTAGCGCGCCTCGCCCCTGAGAAAGCGCGGGTCCTCGCGCCGCCTGACCGCCGCACCGAAGTATTTCGCGCCCATCCGCCCGTCCAGCAGGCGACTATACACCGTCCGGGGCGCCGGAAATCGTGCTACGATCCTGGGCCGGTTGCACCACTTCCCTCTCGCTCGCAGGAGGTCAGCCATGCTGAAGCGGTGGGTTCCCGTCGTTCTCGTCGTGCTGCTCGCCGGCGCCCTGCTGACGCCGCCGGGCTTCGCCCAGGCGCCGATCAAGATCGGGGTCATCCAGCCACTCTCGGGTCCCGTCGCCGCGTCCGGCAGCTACGTGCGCATGGGCGCCGAGATCGCGCGCGACTGGATCAACGCGCGGGGCGGGATCAAGGGGCGCAAGGTCGAGCTGGTGATCGAGGACAACAAGTCCGACCCCAAGGAGGCCGCGAGCGCCGCCGAGAAGCTGATCGTCCGCGCCCGTGTGCCGGCGATCATGGGCGCCTGGGGCAGCTCGATGACGCTCGCCGCGATGCCGAAGCTCGAGGAGTACGGCGTGCCGATGGTGGTCGAGACCTCCAGCGCCGCCTCGGTCACCAGGCGGGGCAACCCGTGGATCTTCCGGATCAGCCCGCCCTCGGAGATGGAGGCGCTCGGCCTCGCCCGGTACGTCGACAAGCTCGGCGTCAAGAAGGCCGACTTCCTCGCCGTCAACACCGACTGGGGGCGGGGCGCCATCGCCGCCTTCGGCGACATGCTGAAGAAGAAGGGCGTCGCGGTCGGCGCGACCGAGTACATGGACCAGGCGGCGACGGACATGAACGCCCAGATCACCAAGATCAAGGCCGCGGGCGGCGACACGCTCTTCCTCACCACGGCCGTCGAGCAGATCACGCTCGTGATGAAGCAAGCGCAGGAGCAGCGCCTCGGGCTCAAGGTCATCACGACCGGCGGCAGCTCGTCCCCGACGCAGCTCGTCAAGCAGGCCGGCGCGGCGGCGGAGGGCAGCTACCACATCGTCTTCTTCATGCCATGGTTCCCCGAGGCGATGCCCGACGGCAAGCTCGCGAAGGCGTTCGTGGACGAGTGGGGCAAGCGCGGCCACCCGTTCGAGGGGCTGACCGAGGGCTTCCGCGGCCACGACGGTATCGCGACGATCGCCGAGGCCGTCCGGGTCGCGGGCAAGGACGAGCCCAAGGCGATCCGCGAGGCGCTCTGGAAGGTGAAGCTGATGGGCGTCAACGGCCCGATCAAGTTCGAGAAGGACGGGCCCGCGGGCAAGGAGAGCGGCCAGAGCCAGCCGAGCATCTTCGTCGTCCAGATCAAGAACGGGAAGGTCGCGCTGCCGGACTTCCTCGCGAAGAAGTAGCGCGCCGCGCCGGATGGCGGAGCTCCTTCAGCACCTGGTGAACGGCCTGGTGCTCGGCGGGACGTATGCCCTGCTGGGCATCGGCCTCACCCTGATCTTCGGGCTGATGAACCTCGTGAACTTCGCCCACGGCGAGTTCTACACGCTCGGGGCGTACGCGGCGTTCGCCGCGCTGGCCGGGCTCGGCGCCGGCTTCTTCCCGGCGCTCGCGCTGGCGATCGCCGGCGGCGCCGTGCTCGGCGCCCTGTGCGAGGTGACCCTGCTGCGGCCGCTCCGCGCGGAGTCGATCGACACGACGATGCTCGTGATGATCGGCGTGTGGATCGCGATGCAGAACGGCGAGCTGCTCGTCTGGGGCGGGGTGGCGAAGTCGATCCCGCACCCGTTCCCGACGGCGCCCCTCGTGCTCGGCCCCGTCTCGATCGCCCCGCTCCGCGTCTTCGTGCTGCTCGTCGCCGGCGCCCTCATCGCCGCCTCTTGGGTCCTGATCCAGAAGACGACGCTCGGGCGCGCGATGCGCGCGACCTTCCAGGACCGCGACACGGCGGCGCTGATGGGCGTGCGCATCGACCGGATCCACACCGCCACGTTCGCCTTCGGCTCGGCACTCGCGGCGGCCGCGGGCGCGCTGCTGGGACCGGTCTTCCTCGCGTACCCGTCGATGGGCGACCTGGCGGCGCTCAAGGCCTTTTCCGTCGTGATCCTCGGCGGCCTCGGCAATCTCCCGGGCGCGGCGCTCGGCGGGCTCCTGCTCGGGATCGCCGAGGAGCTGGGCGCGGGCTACGTCTCGTCCGGCTACCGCGACGCCGTCGGCTTCGTCATCATCATCCTCGTGCTCCTCTTCCGGCCCTCGGGCCTCTTCGCCCGGGCCGAGCGCGTCGGATGAGGGGCGCCGCGCGGGCCGTCCTCGCGCTGCTCGCGCTCACGCTCCCGTTCTGGGTCGGCAACCCCTACTACCTGCACGTGGCGATCATGGCGGGCATCTTCGGCGTGCTCGCGCTCTCGCTCAACCTGCTGCTCGGCTACACGGGCCAGCTCTCGCTCGGCCACGCGGCGTTCTTCGGCATCGGCGCCTACACCTCCGCGCTCCTGACGCTCCGGCTCGACTGGCCGGTGTGGCCGGCGATGCTCGCCGGCGTCGCGGTCGCGGCGCTCGCGGGCTGGCTCATCGGGCGGCTGGCGCTGAAGCTCCGGGGCGCCTACTTCGTGCTCGTCACGATCAGCTTCGCCGGCGTCGTCTCGCTCGTGAGCGTCAACTGGATGGAGCTGACCAACGGCCCGCTCGGCCTGCCGGGCGTGCCCGCGCCCGCGCTCGGGCCCTGGTCGCTCCGCGGCAAGGACGCGTACTACTACCTCGTCCTCGCCGCGGTCGCGCTCGCCTACGTCGTGTGCGCGCGCCTCGTCCGCTCGCGGATCGGGCGCGCCTTCCTGGCGCTCCGCGAGAACGAGCCGCTCGCCGAGTCGGTCGGCGTGGACGTGACCCACTACCTGGTCCTCGCCGCCGTCGTGAGCGCCGCGCTCGCAGGCGGGGGCGGCGCCCTCTACGCCCACTACACGCGCTTCGTGAGCCCCGAGGTGTTCCTGTTCACCTACACGGTGACGATGGTCATCATGGTCGTCGCCGGCGGCAAGGGCACGCTCGCCGGCCCCCTCGTCGGCGCGGTCCTCTTCACCGCGCTGCCCGAGGCGCTCCGGCTCGCGACCTCGTGGCAGTGGCAGATGCTCGCCTACGGCGTGCTCCTCGTCCTGCTCGTCTTCTTTCTGCCGCGCGGCATCGTCCCGGCCGTGGTGGTGCGAGCCGAGGCCGTTCGACGGGCGAGGCGAGCAGCGGAATGATCGACGCGGCCGGGGGGCTCGCCGTGAAGGACCTCGCGGTGAGGTTCGGCGGCGTCAGCGCCCTCGGCGGCGTCTCGTTCGCGGTCCGCCCGGGGACGATCACGAGCGTGATCGGCCCGAACGGCGCCGGCAAGACGACGGCGTTCAACGCGATCACCGGCTACCTCCGCCCGACGCGCGGCGAGATCCTCTGGCAGGGCGCCTCGCTCGCCGGGCTCCGGCCCTCGGCGATCGCCGCGCGCGGGATCGTGCGCACCTTCCAGAAGACCAGCGTCTTCCCCTCGCTCTCGGTCGTGGACAACGTGCTGGTCGGCCTGCACCTGCGCGGCACCGCCGGGTTCCTCGAGGTCCTGCTGGGTCTGCGCCGGCTCGCGGCCGAGGAAGCGGCGCTCGCGCGCGACGCCGACGCGCTCGTCGAGTTCGTCGGCCTCGGCCACCGCCGGGGCGAGGCGGCGAGCGCGCTCCCGTACGGCGAGCAGCGGCTCGTCGAGCTGGCCGTCGCCTTGGCGGCGCGGCCGCGGCTCCTGCTGCTCGACGAGCCGGGCGCCGGGATGAGCAGCGCGGAGAAGGCCGTCGTGAGCGGGCTGATCCACAAGATCCGCGAGCAAGGCGTGACCGTGCTGCTCGTCGAACACGACATGCGCCTGGTCATGGGGATCTCCGACACCGTGATCGTGCTGAACCACGGCCGCGTCATCGCCGAGGGCGCGCCCGCCGCGATCCAGGCGCACCCGGAGGTGATCCGCGCCTACCTGGGGACCGCGGGGTGAGCGAGGGCGCGCTGCTGCGGCTC
>Ga0209641_10001523_pt1 | contig 20597 bp, 17 predicted proteins | sample RifCSP16_1_FD_184022 | JGI IMG/M metagenome (GOLD analysis project Ga0209641, IMG submission 184022) | Soil microbial communities from Rifle, Colorado - Rifle CSP2_sed 16_1 (SPAdes) (version 2) | ecosystem: Environmental > Terrestrial > Deep subsurface > Rock core/Sediment | place: Rifle... | reverse complement strand
GGCCTGCTGATCAGATCATCTCCACGATAGCTGTCTTCGTTCATAGTTAAACTCCTTATCGTCGCGTTTACCCCGTTAGCGATTGTTCAATGTCAAACATTAAAGACCTGACCCCAAGAAGTTCTGATGAACACACCCTGCACTCGCGTTGCCACGCCCCACATTTGCGCTTCGCACTCATAAACGTCGGGTGCAGGCTCGTAAACGCTGGGCGCAGGCGGAAAAGAATTCAAGATTTAGTTCTTAGTATTATTCAATCAGTGTAAATCCGTGTTAATCCGTGGTAAAATGGTTTTTAGTTTTTCTTGCCATTTTGAGAAGAACTTGATTCGTAAGTTACTAAAACCAACTTGACTTTTCGCATTGACTCGCTTCGCGCCGTTGTGCTATAGTATTTATGGTGATTATATGAAACAGGACCTCAAAAAAGCCAAACGACATCTTACAAAACTGCGCGACCTGATTTCCAAGAGAAAGAGCTCCCTTTCTGAAGTGAAAAAGGAAAAAGTCATGGAAACGCTTCGCAAAACCAGGGAAGAACTTTGGGATAAAAAATTTGCTGCTCGTGCTTGATTCCAACGAACTCATCTTCGGCTTCGGGGTCGCCCGAAAGCCCTACGGCAACGCGATAACCTGCCGTTCAAGGACCTCAACGGCGCCGACTGTCTTAAGCTCATGAGAGTTTCCGGATAACTCTCGGCTCGCCCATTTTGCATTCCGCTCCCCGTTTACCCCGATAGAGAAGCAGTGCTCTAATGGGACATTCGCCATTCAGATCGCCCTCCCCCTTCAGATCAACGCACCGTGAGAGCGAACGGCCCCGAAGTTTCACGTCTTTTTATTTTAAAGTAGTTACGAACGCTTCGGGCGTCAGCGCGGTGCCGAGCTTCCTGGCGATCTTGATGAAGTCGTTATCCCGTGATATCAGAGTGACGGGCTCCAAACCCACGCAGAGGGACAGGTGGATCGCATCGAACGGATCCAGGGGATGATCAGCTTGGAGGGTATTGGCCTTGAGCAGGCTTAATTCATCGGGGATGATGACGTCTATGACAGACGTTATCGAGTTGAGGTCATCTTCTACCTGGCGGGACGAGAAAGACTTTTTCCTGCGTAAAAGAAACCTGATTTCCAAAAGGGTCGTGAGCGAGATGAGTGCCCTCAGTTTACCGGCTTCCGCGCGCCGCACGATTTCAAGGGGCGCCTTCCAAAGCTCTTTCGCGGATGCCGTCTCCACCTCCTGCACCAGCCAGTTGATCACGACATCAGTATCCAGAAGAACTTTGGGAGTATCCATGGCTATTTTTTCACTTTGCCGTAAGCCGAAGACCGCTGTTCCCGGACGAACTCTGCGGATGTTTTGTCTTTCGGAACAATACCCGCATACTTGCCCAACAGACCGTCAGATACGTTCCCTTTCGGCTTCTGTTCGGGCTGAACAGTTTTGATGGACAGCACGGCATCTTTGAGAGTAGAAAGCATATGTTTTCACCTCGCTACAATGCTATAGTAGCATAGCACGATTGATATCGTCAACTGATTTATATGTTATTTCTCCGCAATGGGTTTTGCATCGCGTCCGGGATTTTTTTTAATTCATTCTTCATGTAAAACCGCGTGACAGCGGGAGATGCCGGGATCGACGAGGATAGCCTTGGCGTTTGCCGCAACGTACTTTCAGAAGGACACGTTCTCTATGGGTAGAGCATCGTGCATTGCTTTTGCTCTATGCGCCATGCGCTATGCTCATCACCCCTCGCACCTCACGCCTACGTCACCCCCCCCGTCTCTCGTCCTTAGTCTGCATTCTGACTCCTGACTTCTGTCTCCCATTTACTGCACGCTGGACCCTTGCCCCTTGACCCTGCTGATTCACTCACCGTCCCCTTTTCCCTCTTTTAGCGTGTCTCCTCTTTCTCTTCTTCGCCGGCTTCAGCTTCCGCGGACTGCTCGTTTCCGGAGCGGATGCGCTGATTGTTGCCGGCGCGGGTTGCGGAGAGGGTTGCGGCGAGAGAGAGGCCTGCAGGGTATTAAGATCACTCAGCGAGATCCGGAACGGCTCGGGGTGGTAATCAATCGGCACGATGTAGAGGATCTGCTCTTTGCAGCCCCCGTCCCCGCGTCTGCTTACTCGTCTATCGTCCCTCGTCCATCGTCCATCGTCATTCCTTGCCTCACACAGGCGGCCTGCTGATCAGATCATCGCCACGATAGTTGTCTTCGTTCATAGTTAAACTCCTTATCGTCGCGTTTACCCCGTTAGCGATTGTTCAATGTCAAACATTAAAGACCTGACCCCAAGAAGTTCCAACTGCAACAACATTGTCAGGCCGGATAATCGTAGAAAAGCGTTTTTTTCACTTTACATATAGTAAAATATATTGTATGATTAGGTACAATACGTTGTAGGTAAATGGACAACTATGGAATACCGGATAGACAAACAAGCACTACTTGATGTGATGGAGCAATGGAACCGCTTCCTTAAAAGAAAGGTCCATCTCATCGCCTGCGGCGGGACGGCAATGACCCTCTTGAACGTTAAGCCGTCCACGAAAGATATCGACTTCATGGTCCCGAAACCGACAGAGCATGACTATCTGCTTACGGTTTTGAAGCAACTCGGCTATGGACAGACTACGCAAAGCGGCTGGCAGCGCCAGGGGGATCCTTTCATATTTGATCTGTTTCGAGGCAAGAGGATCCATACCACGGAACTTCTTGAATCTCCGCTGGAAGAAGGAAGCCATAGGAAGCTGAAGGAATATTCGCACCTATATATCGGCATTCTCAATGAATATGATCTTATCGCCGGCAAACTGATGCGAGGGACAGGAGTTGATTTCGACGACTGCCTCATGCTGGTGAGATCCGACAGGACCATAGACATTGAACGTCTCAAGCGCCACTATCTGGAATTGGTCAGCTTCGATATTTCTCAAGAACGGATAGCTGCCCATATTGATCAGTTTATAGAACTCCTGGGAGAGGAGGAAACGTCATGACGAACAAGACATTATTGGATAGATTATCTCGCCTCGGGATGCCGCTCTTGAATACCCAAGAGGGATTCGATGTAAACCAGACCCTGGTTGACGTTATGAAAAGCCGCGACCCGCGGCTCTGGGAAGGTTTTCCCGTCGTTCTGCTGAATGCCGCCAAAGACAGCAATTTCAACTATGATCGAGTCAGCGGCAATCTGGCATCTTCAGAAAAGAAGAAATTACACTCCCTGCTGCTTTTATCGCTTGCCCTGTATGGGCACTATCATCTCTCCGCCCCCTGGATGAAGCGATTCAAGACCGGTTTTTCCGATGATGAGAAAACCGTGCTTAAGCGATTGCGGAACTCACTTGTTCATAACGCTCCTGTTGAGGTCGATCATGATCGATTTGACGCGGAGCGTTTTAAGAAGACATTCGAGCTGTATTTTGAAAAAGAGGCTGAAAGTACGAGGCAGAAGAAAGATAAATATGAAGAGCTGTCGCTGGAATATTCTTTATCACAGGTGTTCTCACCGAAACAGAAAGAGCTCCTGAAAAAGAAATTCGAGGGCATGCCATTGACGAAGACGGAAAGAGAGTATTATTCTCGCACGGTCAAGAAGAAGGTCGTCGCGCTGGCGAATGCCGAGCTGCATCGTATGGCGCAACAACTGGCCCAGCGCTGATAAATAGTCCAGCTGTGCTGACCCCTTTTGCCTTTGATGCAAGAATGTGGAAAAAGAAATACTGAGGAGCCAATGCTGAGATCATTCAAGCTGACAATCATTGTTTTTCTCATGATCGTATTGCTTACGGTCCAGGCACTTGCCAGTGACTTTGATATTAAATTCGGATTGATAAAAAAGGACACTGCGGGAAAATACTACGTTTCCGAGGAAACGACTACTCTCCCCTTGCGGCACAAGGACGATAATCCCGACTTTCGCTTCGGATACTCGGTCAAATCCCAGGCCAACACCTCCTTTTCGTCATATTTCGTGATGCATTTCCCTTCTATGCCGCAGCAGTACACCGGTGATTTAAAGGAAGCAGCTGAAAAAGACACGGACAAGACCGTCCAGTCTCCCGTTAAGACCGCCGTTGGCGACTTCGCCTATTCATTACGATTCGACCGCGGCGATCCGGTAGGCCAGTACAAGATGGATATCTATATTAACGACAAGCTGGCGCGTTCCATAGACTTTCAGGTCGTTCAGCCGAAATGAGCTTCAAATTCATCGATTACTCGCCCAAAGAGCTTTCCAAGTACCCGGATATCGTTCTGAACAAGGACCTGGAGTATCGGATTGTCGGCGTGGTGATGGAGAAAAAGAAGAGGTACAAATAGAAAAGCGACTGATGATAGGTTATAACTAGTCCGCGCTGATGCTGTTCTTCGTCGGAGCTGTTTTCACGATTAAGACTTTGTTCGCACCTAATGCAATCTGCCATCCGTTCGGCGTGTTAGTTCAGTCACCGTTTCTGCTTTCTCTTCTTGTGTCGCCTCTTTCTCTTCTTCGCTGGTTTCTGTGTCGGCGAAGTGGCCGTTTGAGGTGTAGGCTGAGGCTTAGGTTGAGGCGCGGGTTGCGGCGAGGGTTGCGGCGAGAGAGAGGCCTGCAATGCGGTAAGATCGCTCAGCGAGATCCGGAACGGTTCGGGGTGGTAGTCGGTCGACACGATGTAGATGCTTTGCTCTTTGCAGCCCCGTCCCGGCGCTTGGCTTGCTTAAACCTCCCTCGTCCATCGTCCATCGTCATTCCTTGCCTCACACAGGCGGCCTGCTGATCAGATCATCGCCACGATAGCTGTCTTCGTTCATAGTTAAACTCCTTATCGTGGCGTTTACCCCGTTAGCGATTGTTCAATGTCAAACATTAAAGACCTGACCCCAAGAAGTTTCTCCTCGTCGCCGAATATTAATTCTGAAGTCCGACCTTCGACCGCCCCCTCAACGCAACGGGTGCCACAACGCCCCCCTCCTGGGTCTACGAGCTGCTTTAAATAGAACCCGACGAACGCCTCCAGTTCACGAAATTAATCAACACTTGTAACAGATTCCCAAGCCTTTTCGAATAACTTTGAAAAAGCTTTTACTTCGGTCTTGGATGGATCGATTTTATATTCCGCCTGTTTCCATTGATCACTATATCTATCCATCTTGATATTTTTTGGTTCATATTTCTCTGCAACAGGTTTCGGCAGCTTAAAGAAAAATGCAAATGTTTTTGAGCCGACCCAATGAATACCGAACGCATTAAAGAAACCGTGCTTGAACCCGCAATACCCTTTGTTGTATTTCATCTCAAGCGGCCAGCCTTTACTCTTTACAAATTTTCGTGTTTCTTCAGTATATGCAAGGAAGGCTTTAACACTATTCTTATTGCGATATTTTTCATAGAATGCTCGGTCATATACCTCAAGCCCTCTAACTATAGCCGTCTTCTTGGTCTGCTGTGGCTCAAGCTTGTTTACCAGTAAAAAATGATTTTGACCTTCGACCCATCGTTTAATTTCAATTAGATCCACCTGATAATTAATTGTATTCACAAGCTCAAGCGTTGAACGTTCAATTGATGGCGCGATAATGATGATGCGTACATCATAGTTGTCCCAGTTTACCGCTACTTCTTCGGACTGCCGAGGAGCTTCAAGCCAAAGATTTTTTATTGAATCCGGATTTTTCTGCGCCCAAAAAGCATACGACAACACTTGTGGAATAATCGATGAATCGACGGCTACGTTCTTCATTTCAACGATACAAACATTTCCATCACTGTCGATACCAATAATATCGGGTATACCGGCCTTTTTACCGCCCCTTATCTGTCTTTTAATAAGGAAGATATCCTCAAGAATTTCCTTTGTTTCAAAAATTACTTTTTCGAAAGCTTCTTCAGTATCAAATGGCGTTGAAAGCAGATTGAGAGTTTTGTTCCCTTGCCGTTTCCAAAACAAATTAGCCATTTGTACCTCCTAGAAGATTGAGCATGAATCAATGATAAATTTCTTAAATCCCAAACTGACTCACCAGTCCCGCTATCGATATGTTTTCCATAATCGCGTCATGCGGAATGAGAACGTACTTCCACGGTTTGCCGCCGTTGTCAGTGGTATGCTTCGTCGCATGAGCGCACCATTTGACGGCAGCATCCTTCTTGGCCTGCACCTCGGCGCTGTCCATATCGTTACGCGCCTTGGGTTCTATCATATAAATACACTTGTCGGTCTCGGCCACAAAGTCCGGCACATAATCACTCTGGACAACGCCTGATTTATAGAAGATCGGGAACTGACCAATGGCTGGCCTGAACCATTTCATGGCTTCCCGATCGAGAATGACCGCGAGCTTCCGCTCCGTGTCGGAGTGAAATTTCTGTATCGGATAGAGACAGCGTTTAAATCCGCCGAACAGCATCTGGCCGATCCGGGTCTTATCCTCGACACTATTGCGAAAATCAAAGACAGATTCATTAGCCCTGTTCGTAAAGGCGCTGGATTTAAGCTCTGTGAAGCCCTTGCTCACGACCACTTCGTAATCAGCCGCCTTCTCCCATTGGTGCTCCTGCATCTGGGCATGTATGAACGATGCCAGCTGTTTCTGATGGTAGAGCAACACATTCTTCGTATCGTCTTCCGAAAGGTATGAGCGCAGATGCCTCACCATCTGGCCTGCAAGATCGTACAGGAGGTCCGCGTGCTCATCATAGGAAACATCATCGAAGTCAATCAGCCCCCGGACAAGGTAGTCTTCAAGCCTGATCTCATGCTGACCGCTACCGCTGAAACCCAGGGTTTCCTGCGCGTTCGTCCGAAGGTGTTGAATGAGGAGATCCCGTTCAACCGGTTGATACCTGATGCCGGAGCAGTCGAGCGTGAATGGATGAAATCCGACGGTCACCTGACCCTTGGGCACAACCAGGATACGAGGAATATCGATTGTCTGCTGAACCATGAACTCAGTGGTCTTGGCAACCACGGCCGCGATATTCGGCTTTTCAGCTATCCCCGGCAGGGCCCGCTGCATCGGAGCAACGTACTCGGCCACTTCCTCGGCAATCTTCTCCTGCACTTCCTTCTTCAATAAGTGGTTCGACGCCGGCAGATTTTCGTACTTCTTAATGATACTCATGGTTGCCTGCGCTATTGCACGTTCCGCATCGGTTGTAAACATCGGTGGAGCAGCTTCACCGGCTGCTTTACCTGCTATCTGCGATGTAGTCATAACCCCGATCTGTGTGGCAAGGGTCGATTGCACAACTATTGTCTGCATCTTCTGCATATCAGTAGCCGGATCAAGAATGACCTGCTGGAGGCGGATTGCGGAATCGGGCCTATTGGCCTCGTCAATGATCTCCTGAAACCGGTCATGGGCAACGATATTCAACCGGTCCACACTGGTCACGCCAGTTCGCCTGCCATAAGGCAGCCGTAGACCCCGTCCGATTGACTGTTCGATCAGAACACGGGCATTGGCAGCACGGAGCGGAACGATAGTGTACAAGTTCGTTACGTCCCAGCCTTCCTTGAGCATGTTCACGTGGATGACGATCTCTGTTGGTTCATCGGGGCTTTCAACCTTTAGAAGCCTCTCGACCATCTCGTCTTCTTCAGCGCCGGTCTTGCTCGAATCAACCTGGATCACTTTATCCTTATACCGGCCTTCGAAAAACTTATCCGACTTGATGTATTCTATCAACTGGCTTGCATGGGTCGTGTCCCGGGCAATGATCAGCATGAAGGGCTTCACAATCCGCTGCTCGGTCTGGCGGGCATAGGTCTCAAGCTCGACCTTGGTGTTTTCATGTAGCCGGATGCCGTCTTCAAGCTTAATCTGCTCGATCTGTTCCGCCGAGAACTGTTTGGGATCGAAGTTCTTTTGGGTAACGACAGCGGGTTCTTTCACAAACCCGTCCTGCATGGCTTTTGCGAGAGGATAATCGAATATCACATTCTTGAACTGGACCGCGCCCTTCGCTGTCTCCACGATGGGTGTGGCGGTCAGTTCCAAACCAAGAACAGGCTTCAACTCATTGATGGCCCTGATACCGGCAGACGCGCGATAGCGGTGCGATTCGTCCATGAGAAGAACGAGGTCGTCAAGACCGGCGAGGTACTCAAAATAACTTTCTCCGATGTACTCGGATAAGCGCTTGATGCGCGGCGACTTTCCTCCCCGGACTTCGGAATTGATCTTCGAGATATTGAAGATATTAACATGGACTGAAAGATCGATGCCGGGCAGCGTACCTCGAACACCGATGCCGGATTCATAATTGTCGCCTGTGATGATGTTCGGCGGCTCTGTGGCAAATTCCGCTATCCCCTTGAACACATACTTCGGGGTATTTGGCGTAAAGTCGGCGATGAGCTTGTTATAGATCGTGAGATTCGGCGAAAGAACGAAAAAGTGGTTAATACCGTGGGCAAGGTGAAGATAACTAATAAACGCGCCCATGAGCCGCGTCTTGCCGACGCCTGTGGCCAGGGCAAAGCAGAGCGAGGGAAAATCACGCTCAAAATCCGTGACCGTGGGGAATTCAGACCTGATCGTATTGAGAGCAGCCTGAATGTCCGTTCCCTTGCGCGGCGGAACGATCTCCGTGATCCTATCCAGAATTTCAAGAGATCGTCTTTGGGGCGGCCGGAGGCTGAGCCTTCCGGCAATGGCATTCACGTGACGGTTCATGCTTTCCTCCCGCGTTTGGGAGCTTTTTCCAGAAGTCTCAGCTCACGCCGCAGTTCCGTCTTGAGTTCTGATTCTGTGGGCAGATACTGCTTGTACCTGCTTGCGAATATTTTCTTCTCCTGGTCAGGCCCCAGAGTGTAGCGAACCACTGCGTCATTCTTGTCCGTGCAGAGGATCAATCCCAGTGAGGGGTTGTCTCCCTTTGTACGGCGCTCGTGGTCGAAGTAATTTACGTACAACTGGAGCTGGCCAAGGTCCTGATGAGCAAGCTTCCCAACCTTGAGATCGATCAGCACATAGCACTTGAGGAGCGTATGATAGAACACCAAATCGATATAGAAATGGTCGCCATCCAGCGTGATTCGTTCCTGCCGGGAGACGAACGCGAATCCCTTGCCGAGTTCCAGCAGAAAGGATTGAAGATTGTTAATCAGCGCCTGCTCAAGATCGGATTCCACGAGCTTCGGCGTCGCGGGGAGACCAAGGAACTCCATGACGATTGGATCCTTGAAAACGTCAACAGGGTGCTGAACCTCGTGCCCCTTCGTCGCCAGCTTCATCAGCCCTTTTTTGTCTTTGCTCAGGGCAAGACGCTCATAGAGCAGGCTGTTGATCTGCCGCTCCAGTTCCCGTGCCGACCAGTTGTTCTGAATCGCTTCGATTTCGTAGAAGGCACGGGCAGCTCGTTTGTCCACGCGCAGGAGCGTACGGTAGTGTGTCCAGGACAGGTTGGGATGAAGCTGACCGGGTTTCCAGGATTGGCTACGCAGTGCGTGGCCAATTATCATTCCGGATTGATCTACTGAAGCATCCAATTTTCGACGTGATGCGTCGGACATCCGGGATGCCCCGGATTCTTTACGCGGTGCGTAAAGAATCTCCATGGATGCCATATCGGGGTATTCCAAATAGAAGCGCCGAAAGAGCCAGAGATTGAGCGCTGAATAACCCTTTCCGAAATCCCCCTGCAATCTCGTGGAAATATCTTCAACCAGCTGCTTCCCGTAGTCGGCACGATGCTTTCCCTGCTGTTCCTCTTCCACGATTTCGCGTCCAATCAGCCAATTGGAGACTACCTGCGTCGTATTGACCGTCCGGGCCACGCCGGTCCTGGCTGATTCGAGTATCTGCCGAATTCGTTCGTACAGGGGCTTTTTTCTCATCGCATACCTCTTCTAATCTGCGGCCATCGGAGCCTGCCCCCGAAAGATTTAGTCGGGGGTAATCTGCGGACAAATATTACTCTTCTTCACCGAACAGCGCCTGCTGTCCCGGTTTCGGCGGGGCCTTGGGCAGGTTCTCCACCTGCAGACTGTAGTCATCGTGTCCCCACTCGCAGCGTTTCAATACCGCGTTCGGGATCTTCTTGATCGTCAGGTTCGGGTACCGGTCGGACTTGCCACGGAAGGCAGAGCACAGGACCAGGAGCGACCTGCCTAATCCTACTTCATCCGAGAGAGCCTGGAGCTGATCATGGTTCAGGTTCTGCGTCGTGACATAGATGAAATCCTGCTCGCTCGAATGGCCGTGCTGCCAGTAGACAGAATCGCTCGGAGCATAGGTGAAGCCTTCCAATTTACAGAGAGCTTCTGTCAACATAGCAGCGTTGTATTGTTTGTTAATAACCCAGTTGCCCCACTTGTCCTTTTCAAGCAGCGACGGCGCAAGCCTGTAGTACCTGAATCCCCCGCCGCCCTTCCATCCCACGGCTTCCGTGATGCCGCCCGGGTCTTGCCCGTCAATCACCTTCTTCATGCGCGGAATAATGTGCGTGTGGCAATGTTCCCCAAGCTCTACCATGATCCACCGCCGCCCCATCTTCTGCGCCACTGCGCCGGTCGTGCCGGAACCGGCAAAAGAGTCGAGAACGAGGTCGCCTGGTTTCGTTGACATAGACAGTAGATGATGTAAAAGTCCTTCTGGTTTCGGAAACTGGAATTTGTTCTCTTGCCCGAAAAGATCAACACTTTCATATGTTCCATGCTGCGTATAATAACCGTCTATGATCGACGCAGGTTTAGCCTGGCGCTCCACCCCGTCCTCATCGCGCAAATATTGTTTGTATGAAACTGTTACTTTGCCATTCCGCTCTGTAAAAACAATGCCATTCATGGACATCGTTTTTTTTACGCGCTCAGCAGACCATTGCCATTGTTTCTCGGGCCAGATGTCTTTGCCTTTGTACTTAATGGGATATCGCAAATTCGGTCTTTCATCATTACTCGTTGTAGCAAGGGGTTGCAAACGATAAGGACCGCGGATCTCATGATATTCATCTGTCAGCTTGTAATATTTAAGTGCTTTTTGATCGGGTGGAAGAAAGAGTGGGGGTAGTTGCTCAACATCTTTAGCGTAGCACAATATGTATTCACTTTGGTTAACTACAAATCGTGACTTAGCTCCGCCTCCATAGCTCTTTTTCCAGACAAAGACCTCTACTCGATTTTCTCTACCGAAAAGTTCGTCAAACAATACACCAGCGTAAAACAATTCAGCATTATCAATTGAGCAAAATATCATGCCATCATTCTTAAGAAGTCTTCGAAGAATATCAAGTCGATCACGCATAAGTGATAACCACAGCGAATGTTCTACACTATCATCATAATGTGTAAAAGCTGAGCCCGTGTTGTAAGGAGGATCAATATAGATACATTTAACCATGCCGGTGTAATCTTGCTCCAGAGCCTTCAGTGCAAGTAAGTTATCGCCGAAGATCAGCCGATTGTCAAAGACATCTTTCTTCGCCACCCGGTGTTTGGCGTGATAAGACGTCTCGGCGTCTTCGAGCAGAATACGCGGCTCCAGCTTCGGCCGGTTCTCCTTGCCGATCCAGGTTAGTTCGAGTTTTGTTTTGTTATTAACCATTTCTATCCTTGAACCATGCTATCCTAACCATCAATTTCTAGTGCTTTCAGCCCGTGTTGCATCCATTACATCAAGACCTTATTTATTTTGTCAGGCAATTGTTGCATTCCTACCTCTACAGATGGCATCTTGGCCTAATTACTTTGATCAAAGATTCCATTTTTACCGAAGCAGCCCCGTCTCCGTCTGGCCTGATCTATGGCGTCTCTAACCTTTCTCCGAATAACGTATTCGGGTAAATCTTCATTTTCTTTTCGAACTTTGTCTGCAATTTCCAAAATGTCTTGTGGCATGGACTCTGCCATTTCAACATCGAGAACAATCGGCAGCATCTCTTCCTGACTTTTTGTCAAATGTCTCCTTTCGGGTCCAAAAGTTAAATTGTTGACAAGAAAATCCAGTGAAAGGAGCGGTGATGGGGGCGTTCTATCCTTAAATTCACTCCTTAGTTGATTTCTTATTTGCCACGCAATACTGTCCATGGTAAGAAGCCAGTGTTTATATCCGAGTTCTGACACGTGTTCTTGTTGTCGTAGAGCAATGACTCCGAGATATGTTTCCAAATCATGTTCAATCAATTGCCTAGCAACAAACTCGTCGCCACCAGCCAGATGCTGCTTTCTTCGTTCGTGATGTGCTTCAGTCCATAGTCGTTCGGCAGCATAACGAAGCTCATCATCTACTTTTCGGGACTCATCGCTCAATCCTATTTTCTGAATCCCGAAGGTGTCTAAGAGAAATTGCGCCACATCATCTTCTGACCTTTCTTGTCCACGAAATAACAATAGCCATTTTGCAAATTCAGATCGAGACTTACCTGTTTGCAGGAATTGATAATAGAGATATGGAATACGCCCTCGCCATTCGGAAGAACGGTATTGCGAACAGGTAAGTGCAATTTTCATATGGCTTATAACTTCACTGATAACACCTGGCGTAACACGTAGTTCTATGCCAGCATGTCGTGCAGTCGTCAGCAACCGCGTAAACTTTCTGTGTGATTCATCTTCTTCTAACTGTTCTGAAAATAACGGGAGAAGAACGGTTGTATCTAACCACACAATGCCATGAGAAAATAACTTCTTGGTGGCCGATTGAACATCAGGTGTTTCCCTCAAGAAAGAAAAAAGAGTATATGAGCTTGATAGACGTCTAAGGTGCTTATGTGTCGATTCTCGGGGCTGCGCAAGAAGACTACGTACGACTGTTTGAATTATTTTAGGTAGGTGCTCAATAATCTTACTTTTAGGCCGTTTTGAATGAAGGTCTTGAATAATAATATCAGTCAAACTTTCAAACCCTATCCTATCAAGTTGCCCTTTCATCACGGCAGAGACAAACGCCTCTCCCCGCTTTAAAAGCAACCTATCGATAACACGTGGGATGCGATTTCTAAGATCCTCAACATCTCGCTCGCCTGCTTCTGCCACACCATCTAAACACTTTTGACAATGCAGAACGATATCTTCATTGAATTCAATTTCCTCTGATTCATTTTCTGCCAACTTTGCAATTATTCTTTGGTGCTCTTCATGCATCAAACAAAACTCGTCACTTGTTGGATAATATCTTATATATCTTTTTGTTAGCCTCCCAAGAGCTGCGTTAATTTGCTGTTCTATCTGTTTGCTGTCTGCGGTTGGTAAATATTTTTTTATGGTATCATGAATTTGGGTTCGCGTTATCCTTGAATCAGCATGAGTGTGTCGCAAAGCAGCACGCACTAATGCATCAAACGATAATTTGGTGAGACCTTTTTCAGTTATATCATCTTGCCATTGTAAGCCCAGATAAAGAAGAGCTGCTCTAGCCTCTTGAGATGTCAATGACGCGGATGGTTTGTTTATCACTTGCTCACTAGCAAGATAAGGTCGAGCGATGCGGTCTATTAGCCTTTCAGCAGCTGCAATACGATTGTCTCCTATTTCAGCTCTTTCCAGAAACCAACTTCTATCCCGCACGTCTAGTGAATATCCCTTTCCAAGTAGTTCCTTTTTAATTTCGTCGGCCTGAGCTCCAATCTGCTGGCTTGTAAGATATGTAATTAGCCTTACATCAGGAAATTCAGTTGCAATGCGCCTGACTGTTTTGTTTATTTTATCCTTCCAGTCTTTTTGGACGGAATATTGAAACGCAATAATTTTCTGCTTTTCCGTTGTGAATAACTCTGAGTCTCTCCCCCCATCACCAGATGAATGCGCCATTGTGCGTAAATCTGGAAAATCCGTCGCAAGAAACGCAGACGATAGCTTTTCAAATGCATCCCAATCTGAGTGTTCGAGCTTTTCAAGGGCAAACCTAAACAAGTTAATATTCATAATTATGCCTCCACGCAACGATGTCAACACTTTCGCATATTTCTATTTAGCGTTCATATGCGTGCTAACCCGTTCACTTACTACGTCGAACGACTCACCAGGATTAATAGCTTTGCAGTTCATGCATGAGCCAATCAAGTTGTTTTCTTGCGCCACTCATCATATCATTATAGGTTACCATTTCAACTCCAGGCTCTTTATATTGTGATACAACGGAAGCACCTCTCTTCCCGCCTACAATCAATACTTCAATTTGCGAGCTGATATAAGCTGAAATTTCATGACGATATTTAGTAGCCTGCTGATAATCCTCCAATCCGATTTCATGTGAAGGGCGTTTGAATTCTATGAGCATGTGCTTGTTCAACACATTATTGACGAGCAGGAGATCAGGCCGTTTCGATGGGTCTTTTCCCTTATATTCCTGGCCAAGATAATCATCGACAACGCGTTTTAACGTCTTATTGGACGACATTAGGCTATACTCCGACCCTATGATCCAGAGACTTTTTTCCAAAGCTTTATGTATCTGGCCTTCTAGCGTGGCTGCATTAGAGATGAGCGAGTCAACATAATCGAGAAAATTGCGACGCTGAGAAATTTGACGCCCCATTATGGCCATTTCCAGCAAACCGAATTCCTCAAGAGCTGATGCGAATCGGACGACATCGGAATGACTGGCGTCATCAATATTTTCCAGAACGAACCGGTATTCGTCGCGTTCCATGGCATCAAGAACGACCGATACGATAGGCTCCAGGCGGTCTTCACTTTCATTGTAAAATTTCTGTAATATTTTCTTGATTGCCCTATCAGCAAAATCCCGCTTATATTCTGGAAGCGCTTCAAGCCTCTTTTGGATCTTTTGTTTCAGTCTGGCCTGAGCAAGATGTATTTCCTGGCCGTAAACCTTCTTGACTTCCGTTCTGAGGTGAGGCACTGCCCATTCCTTCAGAGCGTCGAAAGCCTTACTGTTCTCGATAATCGCGCCCCAGTCAGCCGTGACATCGTTGGCAAGCCCGTCCGCTTCAATTTCACCGTAAATTTTTCCAAGAAGTTTTTCCGGGAAATCATCGGACTTGTCTAAACCAAAGTAATGCGGCTTACCAATCGACTTGCCGCCGACGCGGACCAATATGCCTGATCGCTTTATCGGTTTCTTGCCGTCTGACACCGTGAAATGAAGTTTTACGTTGCCAATACCGGGCAGGTTTACCTCATGCGTAATGGTAGGGCCGGATATGTCTTCAATGCCAAGAGGTTTATCGTTAACTCTGATTGCGAAATCCGTCTCTCTGCCGTATTCATGTATCAGCAATTCACGCATTTTTTCTGGTGCTGGGAAATTAAGCGACTGGTTCAAATGAGATAATGTTATGGTTGTGCCATGATCATGCGGATCGCACGGTGTGGGAACAACGTCTATCGGGATGCGCTCAATATCTTTACCCGCTTCTATAAGCTTCTTTTTGTCAACGGTAATTGTTGTGGCAACACCTCGAGCTTTTGTTTCAAGGGTCATCACATCTGCAGCCAAGAGTCCAGCAAACTTTCCAATGCCTTTGCGGCCTTTGACCTGTCTTTTTTTCCCAGGCGTTCTGTCGCCTTTGCGAGTCCGGCGATCATTAGCAACGAAAAGATACTCGACGCGCACTTCCCGCTCGGTCATCCCGCTTCCGTCATCTTGTATGACGATTGGGCCTGAAGTATTCGGCGCAGGTAAGGTAATCGATACATCAGATGCATCAGCGTCCCATGCATTATCCACCAACTCTTTTAAAGCCACTTCAGTGGAGGAATATGCGTCTCCAAGCAGAATCGCCAATCGTGAGTCAACCTGAAAATGTGCCGTTTTGGTCATGTGCTCCTCTTTCTTTTCAATCCTCGTCAAATCCAAGTGACCTCATGGACTCTTGCATTACCATCCATATGGATTATATTGACCTACAAATTCTTCGCGTTGTGGTGTTGGTAAAATCGATAGCCCCCACTTTTGAGGAATGTTCAATGATTTATGTCGCGCGAAGCTGCCCTGCAATTTACTCCATAGTGGCGCGGCAAATTTTTGTTTACCGGCAACCATGCTCGTCGTGATCCCGGTGATCAAATCAGCAAGCTGTATTCCCGCGTGACGCTGTGACTCTGCAAACCACGCATGGCCATAGATATGTTTCAAGGGCATATAATCGGTCCCAGTTCTAACAAGCTGAAAAGTTTCCTTAATTCTTGTCTTTGTCGCTTTTGGGTCAGTTTCACTATCGCAAATGATCATAACAGGAGTATTTAGTATTTCGGCGCATGTCTGAATACGTTCAAAAGTATGTATGAATGCCTGTTCCCGCGCTTTTTCCTCCGTCCAATCTTTTATTATGCCGTATCCTAAAACAGCCCCTACCAGTTTCATGTCATGCTTCTTGATCAACGATAACAGCTTTTCATACAGCGCGGATCGCTTCTCGCCAAGATTTTCCCGTATCCAATTTCCCTTAGATGGTGACCATTTTACTTCTGTATCCAGACCTGGAGCATCGACAGGCACCCCTGAAGCACGGAGTATGTCAACAAATTCGTTCTCCATTGCCAGCAGCTTATCTTGTCCGACGATCAGACCACATTGGCCAAGCCAGTCGTCTATTTTGCAGTCATCGAGAAAGGATATAACCATGAATTTATCCTACGCTCACTCAGCGCACGCAAACTTAAAGCATCATTGAAGTGTCCATCTAATGACAAACTGTATCCTCGATGTTATCTTCTGTTGTAACTTCCCCTCAATTTCGCTTATAAGCTTTTCTCTTTGCCGATCGATCTCATCCTGTGCTTCAAACAACGACTTTCTCTTCTGGCCGCGCTGTGCTTCCAGCGCCTTGATCTGCTTCTGACCCGCAAGTTTCTCTTCCAAAGTCAACGAGGCAGTTGCCGCACGGCGGGCCTCTTTGATCTGCCAGTCAAGGTCCTTGATCTCCCGCTCCAGCCCCAGCTTCAGATCATCCGCCCATCCATCAAGCTTTTCCGCTTCAGCCTCGAAATACCTCGCATTTTTCTCGGAGATGCCCTTTTGAATGGCATTCTGCCGCTGTTCTGTCAGTGACCGCAGTCTGTCATTATTTGGAGTAACTGTCAACAGGGAAACAGCCTTTGCCGGTAAGGACAGAAGCCTTTGTGCCAGCTCTTCCTCAAGAATCTGACCATCTTCTGTAATGGCTGCACAAAGAACATGATCTTCCGCCTGGTCGAGAGACTCAACCGTAAAGAGGCTCAGCAAGAGTTCTCCCCGTTTGCCGATATACGGTTCCAGCCTGCTAACCTTGCCTTCATGTCCACTATAGTCGAATATGATCTCTGCAGGATGAACATCGCGCCCTTTGGCCTGTTCAAGGATATTGGCTGCAAGCGGATGGCTGAGCCGGTAAAGATGAGCTTCGCCCGAACGCCTGGGCAGTTCATAAAGACCTGTCGGGATATCGCCTGCAAAGGGGCAGGATTTCAACCGAAATGCCGAATCATCCAGAAACTCCGCGTGATCCCTCAATTCATACCGCGTGAGCTGCATGAGCAGGCGTTCATACCGGTTTAGATACAGCCGGGAGCTTTCGTCGCTCATCCGAAGCTTCTCCCGAACTTCATCATCGAAGTTTTCGAGCAGTTGTCTGCGGGTGCGGGTCATTGCTTCGTCTATCTGGATATTCAGCTCAAGCTGAAGCTGATCGAATGACGTTTTTATCTCATCGGGAGTGCGGCAGCGCTGATAGATGTCGGCGATGCGTTTTTCGAAATCCACGCCGGATTCGATTGCGCCCAAAACCTCATCGCTCGCCCCGAAAACGCCCTCGAACAGCATGAACTTCTCGGAAAGGATCTGAAAGACGCGCTGATCGGCCGCGTTGTTGCGGTTCAGAAAATTCACAACGACCACGTCGTGCTTCTGTCCGTAGCGGTGGCAGCGGCCAATGCGCTGTTCAATACGCTGGGGGTTCCAGGGCAGATCATAATTCACCACAAGAGAGCAGAACTGGAGGTTGATACCCTCAGCGCCTGCCTCGGTGGCTATCATGATCCTGCCTTCTTCGCGGAAGTAATCCACGAGCGCCGATCTCATGTCCGCCGTGCGTGATCCCGTTACACGGTCCGTTCCCTCGTGCTTCTTGAACCAGTCCTTGTAAATCTTCCGCGAGCCTTCGTCGTTGTTCGTGCCGTTAAACAGAACGATACCTTCGCTCCATGGACTTTCAGCAAGGACGCGCAGCAGGTAGGTCTGTGTGCGGCGGGATTCCGTGAAGATGATCGCCTTTTCCTCGGCTCCGATTTCTCGCGCTTTGGCAAATGCGATTTCAAGCGCCTTCAGAAGCGCTCTTCCCTTGGCGTTGTACTGAATGGAGACAGCAAGCTGCCGGAAGCCTTCAAGATCTTGGATTTCCCGTTCAATTGCTGCCCGGTCCTCTGCGGATAGCGGCGCCTCTTGTTCTCCATTACCCCATTCTTCCGCTGTTTCGCCGAGGGCCTCATAATCCCTGTCGAGTTCGTCTGCCAGCAGCTCTTCCGGCTCCTGCTTCTTGAGGCGGAGTTTGAGGCGTTTACTCATGGTTTCGAGTGAACCGGCGATAGCGAACGAGGAAGAAGCGAGAATTTTCCGGAGAACCAGCGTCATGAGTGATTTTTGGCTCGCCGGAAGGGCTTGCAGATTGTCGCGGCGAAGATAGTCGGAAACGAGATTGTAAAGCCGGTCTTCGCTCTCTTCTGGGGTGAACGGCTGGACTATGGAATACCGCTGGGTAAAGCGCACATAGGGCAACACCTGCCGCCGAAGTGTCCGATGACAGAGCGGCTTGAGACGAGCCTTGAGGGCCGTGAACGTGCGCTCATCACTCAGATTAGTGTATTGTTCGCGAAAGCTCTTCAGGTCGCCAAAGGTGTGTTCGTCGATAAAACTGACAAGACCATAAAGCTCCAGGAGTGAATTCTGGAGCGGCGTGGCGGTAAGAAGCAGCTTAGGCGCGTGTATCAACGCCTGCTTTAACGTGTTTGCAATAACATTGGAGGGCTTATACACATTGCGCAGACGGTGGGCTTCATCGATCACCACAAGGTCCCACGGCATGGCATTCACATCCGCTGCCTTGCTGCGCGCAAACTGATAGGAACAGATTACGATTTTGTCCGACTCAAAGGGCCGAAAGTTACCATTCTTGCTGGCTTCATTGTAGGGTTTGCTTTCGAGGATTATTGATGAAAGGAAGAATTTCTCCTGCAATTCCTGGTGCCACTGTTTGCGAAGGTTAGCGGGTGTGATGATCAGAATCCGGCGATGGCGCTCCGCCCAGTGCTGTGATATGACCAATCCGGCCTCGATAGTCTTGCCGAGCCCGACTTCATCAGCCAGAATGCCGCCTTTAGAAAGCGGCGACCGGAAGGCAAAGAGCGCGGCATCAATCTGATGGGGATTCAAGTCCACCTGAGCATCCACCAGTGCGCCGGCAAGCTTCTCGATACTGTCCGAAGCGCAGCGTTTAGTCAGTTCATGAGCGTAATATTTGGCATGGTAATCGGTTAGGTTCATCGCAGGCCGTGGTGATTTTGGGGACATCCTATAGTCCCCCTATGTTCAATGTGTAAGATTTGAACCAAATTGTCACGCTTTCAGCCCGTCCGCACCAGCAAAGTGTTGGGCTGTGCCACTCGAACTGGCTACGGTCTGGGCGTGATCTTGATGACGCGGTACGCCTCGATTCCGCCTTGAAGGCGCCGCCCCATCATATATGTAGCATCAGGATAGCGCCATTCGACAAGTAGGCCATGGTCATCACGCCCGATTTGTGTTGAAGAAAGCGCTTTTCCGCGCCACTTCAAGACAGTGTCCGCCAGCGTGCCAACGACTACCGTGCGCGGCTTGCTTGGCGTTGTGGAAGAACGAGCTGACGGCGGAGGACTGGTCACTTCTCGAATGCCCGTTTGAGGATTAGCCTCCGCGAAGAGCCCACCTCCTTTAAGACGGAAACTGATTTGCCGTGCTCGCCCGGAGAGGACTGCATCCGCATCGGCGATCGCGGTTGCAAAAGCCAGTCGCGAATCCCGCGCAATAGTCCGCGGGCACGTTACTGTCAAGCCACCTGCGGCTTCAGTGAAGGTACAGATAGCACGGGCATTCTCGATTACGGATTCAGCAGCTGCCTGTTGGGACTGGCCCACGGCGCTCGTTGCGAATGCGAAAGACGCCAGAAGTACGATAACTAATTCTGTTTTCATCTTGGCCACCCCCTCTCTAACGATTTCCGGAGACCACTTGGGCCACCCATTTAATGGTGAGACTTTCGGGACATGAACAACACCAGGTCGTTGTGTCCCAGGTTGACTTTTGTCATCAAAAATGCCGGCTATCAGTAATTGATATTTTCAGAGTGAAGTTTATGCTTATCTTGGATATTTGTCAACAAAATGAAGGGTGAGAAAGGGATCATACCCGCCAGGATGGCCTTTAATCCACAGACTATCGGGAATCACATGCGCTTCAGGGGCAAGGGTCATGGGGCATGGGTCAAGGGTCAAGGGTCATGGGTCATGGGTCATGGCGCCAGGGTGCAAACAAAGCTCATTGCTCATGGCTGATAGCTCAGGGTTCCCCCGATAGAACCGCCAAGCGTCTGGTCTTTCCTTTTGGCGTTCAGCGCTTCCGAGTCGTTCGATAAACCGCCCTGCTCTCTTTGATGAACCTACTTTCTTCACCTCCTGAACCGGCAGGCCCCT
>Ga0209641_10001521_pt1 | contig 20598 bp, 19 predicted proteins | sample RifCSP16_1_FD_184022 | JGI IMG/M metagenome (GOLD analysis project Ga0209641, IMG submission 184022) | Soil microbial communities from Rifle, Colorado - Rifle CSP2_sed 16_1 (SPAdes) (version 2) | ecosystem: Environmental > Terrestrial > Deep subsurface > Rock core/Sediment | place: Rifle... | reverse complement strand
TGCCAGGGATCTGCAAACGGCCAATCCACCTTCACGTAGAGCACGCCGAAGGTGTACATCCCGATGCCGAAGAAGCCGACCACCCCGAAGTTGGCGATGCGGGCCAACCCCAGCTGCAGGTGGAGCAGGAGCGCCAGGCCGGTGATGATGCAGACCGTGAACAATCCGTAGATGAGGAAGGCGTCGAGCCAGTCGAGGTTCACGGCGCTATACCTTCCCCGTCTCGGCGGTGCGCCGGCTGCGCACCTTCAGGAAGACGACGAAGGCGGCGATCAGGGCCAGTTGGGCGTAATACGCCTGGCCGAACTGCAGGGTCATGGCGGCCAGGGCAACGCCGGTGGCGATCCCGACCACGATGACCCCGCCGAGTCCCCTGGTCCCTCCCACCAGGACGACCAGCAGGATGAAGAGGAACTGGCGCCATCCCAGCAGCGGAACGACCGAAGACCCGACCCCGTAGAACGCTCCGGCCAACCCGCCCGCCATGCCGGCGATGAACCAGATCAGGACGGTCACGGCCAGGGGACGGATCCCGCTCGCCTGGGCGAGACCCTCGTCGCTGGCCAGCGCCCGGATCTGGAGGCCGAGCCTCGACTTCTGGATGAACCAGTAGAGCGCCAGAGAGACCACGGCGACGCTGATCAGGGCGAGGAGCCGGAACGTGCTCACGCCGGTGCCGAGCACCCGGAGCGTGTCCGGGGGCGGGACGTCGTAGAACCGCACCGGGTACCCGAAGACGAATTGCAGGCCGTGTCGCATGAAGATCGAGAGCCCGAAGGAGATGATGACCAATTCCAGGGTGCCTACGTTGCGCCGCTTGGCGGGCCGGAAGATGGCGAGGTAGGTGGCGACGCTGACCAGGCCGGCCATGACGCCCGCCGGCAGGAGGACGGCGTAGAAGTTGAGGCCGAAGGTCGTGTTGACCCACATCCCGAAATAGGCCCCGAGCGTGACCGTCTCCGAATACGCCACGTTCATCAGCCCGGTGAGGCGGTACAGCAGGGCGAAGCCGATCGCGGCCAGGACGAGCGGAGCGTGCTCGGTCAGCCCGATGACCAGGGCCTTGCTCAACAGGTCCATCGGCCCCCCTCGGTGAGGTGGGGAGCGGTTCCGGGGTGGGGATGGGTACGGCGCGGGTCGCTTCGGCCGAGATGCCGACCGACCGAGTGGGGCGGGTCACCCGGGCCGCAGCCAGCCGCAGCCGGGCTCATCGGGGAACTCGCCCACATGGGGCGTCGGCCTTGTCGGATCGGCACCAGGCCATTACGGCACCCATTTCCGATGCCGGTCCACCCAGGCGGCCTCCCGTCCAGGACGAACCCGGCCCTCATTGATAATCGATCATAGGTGAGTGATCACGGACCCGTCAATCGGTTGACCCCGGTAGGCATCCCCACCCCGTGTGCTCGGCACTCCTCGGCACGGTATCCCCGCGATGTCACGGCTGCGAGGGGCCTCCGGCCCCGCACCGGCTGCCATTCGGGGCAAGGGACCCGCGGAGGTACCCTCAGCCGCGATGCCGGATGAAGCCCGCACGATCACCGGGGACGGGGCGCCGTGGCATCGCGTGATCCAACGCTTTGCCCGCCCCCGGCTCCACGACCTCGCCGGGGCCGTCCACACCCAGCTGCAGCGGCCGGACATCGCCGCCGGGCTCGATTCCCTCGGCACGGTGGCCGTCGCCGTGGGGAGCCGCGGCATCGCCCATCTCGCCGACATCGTCACCGCGCTGGTCGCCGGATTGCGGTCCCGCGGGCTCGAGGTATTCGTCGTGCCGGCGATGGGTTCGCACGGCGGTGGCACCGCCGCGGGTCAGCAAGGGGTGCTCGCCCACCTCGGCATCACCGAACGGACCGTCGGCGCACCGATTCGCAGCGGCATGGAGGTGGCCGAGATCGGCTCGGTTGCCTCCCCGCACGGCCACGATGTGCCGGTCTTCATGGACGCGATGGCGTGGAGTGGAGCGGATGCGGTGATCCCGGTGAACCGCATCAAGCCCCACACCGGATTCCGCGGTCCGGTCGAGAGCGGCCTCTGCAAGATGCTCGCCATCGGCTTGGGCAACCACACCGGGGCGCGCCGGCTCCACGGCGAGGGCTACGGGGTGTTCGATCGCCTCATCCTCGACGCGGGCCGGGCGATCATTGCCACCGGCCACGTCGCCTTCGGGATGGCGATCGTGGAGAACGCCTACGGCGAGGTGAGCGTGATCGAAGCCGTGCCCGCCGATCGCATCGTGGAGAGCGAGCAGCACCTCCTCGAGGAGGCCCGCCGGCTCATGCCCCGCCTGCTCATGCCCGAGGTGGACGTCCTGGTGGTCGAGGAGTTCGGCAAGGACATCTCCGGAGTAGGCATGGACGCCAACGTCACCGGCCGGGGAGAAACTGGCGGCGCCCTCCCCCAGTTCGACGGGCCCTCCATCGGCCGCATCGTCGTGCTCGGCCTGACCGAGGCGACGGGCGGGAACGCCCACGGCATCGGATTGGCCGATCTCATCACCCAGCGCGCCTTCGACCAGATCGATCGGACGGCCACCTGGGTCAACTCCCTCACCGCCGGCTCATTGGCCTGCGGTCACATCCCGATCGCCCTGCCCACCGAGGACCAGGCGATCTCCGCCGCCACCCACGCCCTGGCGGGTGTGGCCCCGGAGGCAGCCCGCATCGTCCGGATCAAGAACACGCTCCACCTCACCGAGATCGCCGTCTCCGACACGCTCCTCGAGATCTGCCGGGCCACCGCGGGCTGCGAGCCGGCCGGCCCCTGGGACGGGACCTGGGAGCGGTGAGTCACCCGCGGAGGATCGGTGGCCGGGATCCGGGCGGGGATGGATATCGTTCCTGGGTGACGGCAGCATCGCCCATCAGGGAGACGGGGAGATGTCCGATTCGGACCTGACGCAGAGAACACGGTCCTTATTCCTCACCGACGAGAACACCTACGGCTGCGCCGAGGCGACGCTCATCGCTCTCCAGGAGCACTGGTCGCTCCCCGACCCCACCGACTCGGCTGCGGCCATGGCGCTCAACGGGGGCATCGCCTACTCGGGCGGGACCTGCGGGGCGATCACCGGCGCAGCCATCGCGGTCGGCCGCCTCGCCCAGGAGCGCATCACCGACCACCGCCGGGCCAAGACGGCCGCCCGCGCCATCGTGCAGCACCTGATGGCGCAATTCGCCGACGCCCACGGGTCGACCGACTGCCGGGAGCTCACCGGGTACGACCTGTCAACGGAACACCGCGCCTTCATCGCCAGCGGGGTCTGGCGGGAGGTGTGCATGCGCCAGATCGAGTTCGCAGTCGAGCGTCTCGCCCCCTTGGTGGACGCCGACCTCTGGGACGCCGAATTGCGCCGCAGCGCGGACTCCCGGGGGACCACCCCGGGCCGACGATCAGCCCTGCCTGCCTCGACGACTCCGGCAACCGTGCGGATGCCGCCACCAGGCCCGTCTACGGGTTGACGGCCCTGCTGCGGCTGCGTATCGTGACCAATAGTCGATAATCGATTATTTGGGCCACGAAGGGAACCCCCGAAATGGTCAAGGCGGTACGGCGCGAAGATGCCCAGGTATTCCACCTCCCCGGACGCGACTGGCTGTTATACGTCGGCCCCGAGTCCACCGATGCCCGCAACCTCACGGTCGGCTGGGCGACGTTCCCTCCGGGGTCGGCTCCCCCGGGCCACGTCCACCCCACCCAAGAGGAGGTCGTCTACATCATCTCCGGCCACGGCGAGCTGGTAACGCCGGCGGGCACCGTCGCCCTCGAACCGGGAACCGCGGTCTACATCCCCGTCGGCCTGCACCACGCCACGGTGTCGCGCGGCCCCGGACCACTGGAGATGGTGACGTCGTTCTCCCCGCCGGTGGTTCCGGGCTCGTACGAGAACATCCCGGGTGACGACCGGTGAGATCAGGCTCACCAGGAGGTAGCCAGTGAGCAACGAAACGAGCCTGGCCGGTCCCGACGTCGCCGCGCTCGAGGATCTCGCCCGGCGGGCCCGGGCCCACATCGTGCGCACCATCGCTCATGCGGATGGTGGGCACCTCGGCGGGCCGCTCTCGGTGATCGACATGTTGATCGCTCTCTATTTCCGGGTGCTGCGAATCAGACCCGGCGAGCCGAAGTGGCCCGATCGGGATCGATTCGTCCTGTCCAAGGGCCACAGTTCGATCGCGCTGTACACGGCATTGGCGATGCGGGGTTACTTCTCGCTGGAAGAGCTGGGCACCTTCGACGCCATCGACTCCCGGCTCCAGGGCCACCCGGACATGACGGCCACACCCGGCGTCGATATGTCCTCCGGATCGCTCGGGCTCGGGTTCTCCGGCGCCCTCGGGATCGCCCTCGGCGCCCGGGCGGCCGGGAAGGACTTCGCCACCTACGCGGTGCTCGGCGACGGTGAGTGCAACGAGGGCATCGTCTGGGAGGCCGCCCACGTCGCCCAACGGTATGCGCTCGACAACATCGTGGCGATCGTGGACCACAACAAGCTGCAGCAGTTCGGCTGGCACGGCGACACCATGGACCATCGCCTGGCCCCCTACACCGGCAACCAGCTGGTGGATCGCTGGTCATCGTTCGGCTGGACGGTCTTCGAGATGGACGGTCACGACATGGCCGACATCCTCTCGACTATCAATCAGGCTCGGGACCACACCGGTGGCCCGGTGGCGATCATCGCCCACACCGTGAAGGGCAAAGGGGTCTCCTTCATGGAGAACAACTACCTGTGGCACAGCCGGGTGCCCACCGAGGAGGAGCTGGCAACGGCTCTGGCGGAACTCGGCGAGCCGGCCTCGTCCGGAGGAGGTGGGTCATGATCCTCAAGCAAGGGAAGGCGCTGCGAGTCGCTTTCGGCGAGACGGTGGCCGAACTCGGTGAGACCGATCCGCGCATCGTGGTCCTCGACGGCGACCTCGGCAGCTCCACCAGGGCCGACATCTTCGAGACGGCGCATCCCGACCGGTACTTCCAGATGGGGATCGCAGAACAGAACATGCTGGGGGTGGCCGCCGGCATGGCCAGCGTGGGCTTCATCCCCTTCGTCTCGACCTTCGCCTGCTTTGCGGTGGCGAGGGCCCTCGACTCCATTCGGGTGCTCATCGCCCAGCCCCGGATGAACGTGAAGATCACCGGCGGCTACGCCGGGCTGCTGGCCGGGATGACCGGCAAGACCCACCTGATCTTCGATGACGTGGCGATCATGAGAGCGATGGCCAACATGGTGACGGTCGCCCCCGCCGACGAGATCGAGACCCGCCAGGCGATCCGGGCCATCGTCGCCTACGACGGGCCCGTATACCTGCGGCTCACCCGGCCGAGCACGCCGATCCTGTTCGACGACTCGTACCGGTTCGAACTGGGGAAGTCGACCGTCGTGCGCAAGGGCGACGACGTGACGGTGTTCTCCACCGGAGTACAGACCACCCGGGTGTTCGAGGCCGCCCAACTCCTCGCCGGCGACGGCATCGAGGCGCACCTGGTCCACGTGCCCACCATCAAACCGCTCGACGTGGAGGGCATCGTCACGGCCGCCGCAAAGACCGGTTTCGTCATCACCTCCGAGGAGCACTCGATCATCGGAGGTCTCGGCGGCGCGGTGGCCGAGACGCTCTCCGACCGGCACCCGGTGCCCGTAAAGCGGCTCGGTCTTGCCGACACCTTCGGCGAGTCGGGGCCCGACGATGCCCTGCTGGAGAAGTACGGCATCTCGATCGCCAAGACCGCCGCCGCCATCAAGGCGTTGGTGCGCGCTCGGTGATGAACCGCTTGACCGAGCCACCGGCAAGTTGGGGCGTGGCTTCCCGCGCCGGTTACGCCGACCACGGCCTGACAAGGGAGAGAACATGAACATCCTGGACGGGTTCCGACTCGACGAGAGAGTCGCCATCGTCCCGGGCGGAGGCGGTGCCATCGGATCCGAGCTCGCCAGGGCACTCGCCGCGGCCGGAGCCCTGGTCGCGGTCGTCGGCCGGACCGCAGAGGCTCTCGAGCGAGCCGCCGCCAAGGTCCGGAGTGCCGGATCGGAGGCCCTGGTCGCGGTCGGGGACATGACCACCGAGGTCGACGCCGACCGCTGCGTCGCCGAGACCCTCGCCGCCTTCGGGCGGGTCGACATCATCGTCAACGCCATCGGCGGAGGAGCGGGGAAGGTCCTGTTCGGTGCCCACGAGTACCCGCGGGCCGAGTGGGATTGGATCTACGAGCTCAATGTTCGCAGCACGCTGCTTCCCACCCAGGCTGCGGTACGGGCGATGATCGCCGGCGGGCGGGGCGGCCGAGTGGTGAACATCTCCTCCGTGCGGGGACAGCTCGGCATCAACGCCGGATACTCGGCATACGTCGCGGCCAAGGGAGCGATCAATTCGCTCACCCGGCAATGGGCCACCGAGTGGGCGGGCCACGGGATCACCGTGAATGCCATCTCCCCCACCTTCGTCGACACACCCCAGGTGGCGATGCTCCTCGGTGATCCCGAATTCAAGCGGGCACTCGTCTCCCGGATCCCGCTGGCCAGGGTCGGCCAGCCCGCGGACCTGTTCGGAGCGGTGCTGCTGTTCTGTTCCGACGCGTCGTCGTTCATCACCGGACAGATCTTGACCATCGACGGGGGGCTGACTGCGACCCAGTGAACGTGGAGCCGGAATCGCAGGCCGGCGAGGAGAGGAACCAGGGCATCGCCGCACCGCCGGCAGGAGGACGGGAACCATGCAGAAGGTCACCGAGAACGTCTACACCGACACCACGATCCGCGGATGTAATCCGAGCTTCGTGGTCACGTCGGACGGCGTTGTGTGCATCGACACGCCGCAGCTCCCGACCAAGGCGGTGGCCATGCGCAAGGCGGCCGAGCAACACGGCCCGATCCGCTACCTCATCAACACCGAGCATCACGTCGATCACATCTTCGGCAACTACTACTACAAGGGTGCCGGCACGGTGATCGCCCACGAGGCGCTGGACAGGAACTTCATGGTGGTCGGCCCCGACCTGGATCCCTTCGCCTACGCCAAAGAGGCCATTCCCACCCACGATCCGGAGGGGGCAAGCATCTTCCCCGACAGGGACGTGTACTTCGCGGACCCCAACCGTCCCTCGGTGACGTTCACCGGTGACGTCACCCTGCGCGTCGGCAAGCACGTCTTCGAGTTGATCCACACGCCGGGACACACCCCGGGTCAACTCGCGGTGCACGTCCCGAAGGAGCGCGTCGTCTTCACCGGGGACACCATCTTCAGCGAGTGCCAAACGTGGCTACACACCTCGGACGTCGACGGTTGGCTCGTCGCCCTCGAGCGCATCCGCCAACTCGATGTCGACCACATCATCCCCGGGCACGGGCCGGTCACCACCAAGCGTTATCTGGACGTCCAACGCAGTGTGCTCATGGAGTGGGTCACCGCCGTGGCCGTGGCCGTTGCCGGGGGTTGGTCGCGGGAGGAGACGATCGCCAAGGTCAACTTCGCCGATCGGTACCCGGTCGACATCGGCCAGGAGTACATGATGAACCACATCCAGACGAACAACGCCGCCGCCTTGTACGACAAACTCACCGCGGGCCGGTGATCGGAGAACGTGCCTCGTCGCGCCTTCCGGAATCGGCCTGAGACCCCGGGCCCCGGGGAGGCGAGACCATGACCGCGGGTGACGCCGGCGGGAACCACAGGGCGGCAAGGGGATGCACGGGATGACACAAACTGCCACACCACCGTCGCAACTGCCCAAGGCCGACAAGCAACGCCTCGCCTTCGTCTTCTACGCGGCGGTGCTCCTGGAAGGCGTGATGCTGGCGTCGATCGGGCCGACGCTCGACGCCCTGGCCGACAACAGCAGCTCGACGACGGGGCAGATCAGCATCCTGTTCACCGTGAACTCCCTGGGCTACATCACCGGCTCGCTGTTGGCGGGACGGCTGTACGCCCGCCTGCGGGGGAACGCGGTCCTGGCGGCGGCGCTGGTCTGGATGGCGCTCCTGACCGCCACGATCCCGCTCCTGAGCTCGCTCTGGCTGCTGATCCTGGTGTTCACCTTGATCGGGCTCTCGATCGGACTGCTGGACGTGGGCGGCAACACGCTGCTCGTGTGGCTGTTTCGGCGTGACGTCCCCCCGTACATGAACGCCCTCCATCTCTCGTTCGGAGTCGGGGCATTCCTCTGCCCCTTGATCGTCGACCGGTTCGCCGTCGCCACCGACGACGCCACGACGGCGTACTGGCTGTTCGCTGCCCTCATGATCCCGGTGGCGCTCTGGCTGACCCGGGTACCGAGCCCGGACAGTCCGAGTGAGACTGCAGCGCCCGCCGTCGGCAACGCCCTCGTCCGCCGTTACGCCTACTTCCTCGGGCTGATGGGCCTGTTGTTCTTCATGCACGTCGGCGCCGAGCTGGCCTTCGGCGGCTGGGTCTTCTCCTACGCCGACGAATTGGCCGTCGGCGGGCAGACCACGGCTCGGGTGTTGAACTCCGCCTTCTGGGGCGGCCTCGTGATCGGCCGGCTCGTCGCCATCCCCCTGTCGTTGCGCCTCCCGCCTCGCGTGATGCTGCAGGTGGATCTGCTGGGCGCCGCCGCCTTTCTCGCCCTCATCGAGTTCGTGCCGAACTGGCCCCCCGCACTGTGGATCGGGACCATCGGGTTCGGCATGGCCATCGCCTCGATGTTCGCCACCTGCATCAACTATGCCGAGGAGCGGATGCCGATCACGAGCCAGGTGATGGCGATGTTCCTGGTGGGAGCGAGCCTGGGCTCGATGACCCTTCCCTGGGTGGCCGGCCAGCTCTTCGATCGGCGCGGCCCGGAGACCCTGATCTGGGTGGTGGGTGGGGCGATCCTCGCCGGCCTGGCGCTGTTCGCCTGGATCCAGGCCCATGCCGCCCGAATGGGGCGCGACGCGCCGCAAGCCGCCTGAGAACACCCGGTGAGCGACTACCACCTCCACCTCTACCCCCATCGACGCGGCGAGTCGGCACCGCCACCACCGGAGGAGTACCCGCTTGCCCACATCGAGCAGTACGTCGCGAACGCAGCCGTCCAGGGGGTCACGGAACTGGCCTTCACCGAGCACCTCTTCCGCTGCGTCGAATCCGCCGAGGCGCTCGGCCCGTTCTGGGAGCGTGCCGGGAACCCGGCGCTGGTCGCCAACACCGAGGCCGATGTGCGTGCCGATCGCACGATGTCGCTCGAGAAGTACGTCGCAGCCATCGTGCAAGCCAAAGACGCCGGCCTGCCGGTGCTGCTCGGCCTCGAGGTCGACTTCATCCCCGGCACCATCGACGCCGTCCTCGAACTCCTCGAGCCGTATCCATTCGACGTCCTGATCGGTTCCATCCACTGGATCGACGGGTGGTGGTTCGATCGAAACCACTCGGTCGAGGAGTGGGATCGCCGCGGGCACCGTTGCGTCTACGAGCAGTACTTCGAGCTCGAGACCCTGCTGGCCTCTTCCGGGACCGTAGACGTGCTCGCACACGTCGATCGGGTGAAGTACCTCGGCCACCGCCTCACCGAACCACCCCTCGACCTATATGAGCGCTTGGTGGCCGCAGCCGGGCGCAGCGGTGTGGCCGTCGAGGTATCGAGCGCGGGGCTGCGGCATCCCATCGCCGAGATGTACCCGGCACCCGCCCTGCTGGAGATGTGCCGCACCGCCGGCCTCGACATCACCTTCGCCAGCGATGGGCACCGGCCCGACCAGGCCGGATGGGGGCACGACGAGATCCGCAACGTTGCCCTCGCCACCGGATTCACCCACACTGCCCGGTTCCGGGCCCGGCGGCGTCACCTCGTTTCGATCGAACCCGGCGACGATCCCGACGACGGATGACAGGAGGCCGATCCGATGCGTGCTTCATTCAAGACCCGCCAACAGGACAGCGAATGGCAGCCGATCCTCGACTTCTGGCGCGAGGGCGATCGGATCGACCTGTTCGACGCCGGCTGGGTCTACGACCATTTCTATCCGGTCATCGGAGTCGGAAAGACGAGCCACATGGGCAGCGGAACCGGGCCGACCTTCGAGGGATGGACCATGCTGGCGGCGCTGAGCGGAATCGTCCGCCGGGTGCGGCTCGGGGTGCTGGTGACCGGCAACACCCACCGGCATCCGGCGGTGCTCGCCAACATGGCGGCAACCCTGGATGTCGTCTCGGGGGGACGCCTCGAGATCGGACTCGGCACCGGCTGGGCAGTCGAAGAGCATGCCGCCTACGGCATCCCGCTCCCTTCCTGGAAGGAGCGCTTCGACCGGCTCGAAGAGACCTGCGAGATCCTCGATTCCCTGCTCACCAAGGAGGTCACCGACTTCGACGGACGGTATTACCGCCTCCGCGAAGCCCGTTGTGAGCCGAAGCCGATCCAACAGCCCCGGCCTCCGATCGTGATCGGCGGAATCGGCGAGCAGCGGACCCTGCGGATCGCGGCGCATTGGGCCGATCAGTGGAACCTCCCCGGGGGTGACCCCGATGTGCTCCGTCACAAGCTCGAGGTACTCCACGGCTATTGCGCCGACCTCGGACGGGACCCCGCCGAGATCGAGGTCTCCGTCAAGATGAAGGCCGATGGTGATCCCGGTGAGTTCTCCGACCTGGCGGCCCGGTATCGCGAGGCCGGCGCCGAGCATGTGGTCGCGCAGTTCACGGCACCGTTCCATCCGGCCAAGCTGGGGGCCCTCGCCGACCGCCTCGCCCCCATCATCGGCTGAGCAACCAACCGCGCCGGGGATCCGGTCAGTCCCGCTGGGGCAGGTAGCGGTCGTGCTCCTGGAAGATGTCGAGCCCCTGGGTTCCGGCCCGCACCCAGGTGACGTGAGGAGTGCCGGCCGGGACGAAGTAGGTGTCACCCCGGTGACACTCGTGAGTCTCGTCACCGATTTTGATCCGTACCGTCCCGCCGAGCACGATCCCCCACTGGTCACCGTGCACGTGCTCGGGGACGACCACGTCACCGGCGGAGGCCTCGTAGAACATCACGAGCCCGCGATCGCCGCTCGACAGGTAGGCGTCGAGCGCAACCTTGCCGGCAGGCCGTGGCAGGGCTCTGATGAAGGCGGGAAAAAGGTCGTCCATGATTCCTCTCTGTGCCGATCCGGACCTAGGGCTCGATGATGATCTTCATCGCGTCTTCCCGGCGCTCGTTGAAGGTGTCGAGCGCCTCCGGGAACTCGACGAGCGGGAAGGTGTGGGTGTGGAGCTCGTTCACCCGGATGCGCCCGTCGGCGACCAACGGGATCACCTGGCGCATCTCGCCGGCCGTCGCCCGCACCCCGACGAGTTCCTTCTCGTACAACACCAGGTCCCCAAGCGCGAGCAAGACCTCGTCCACGGGAATCCCCACGACGGCAACCCGCCCGCCCTTGCGGAGCATGGCAATGGCCCACCGGAGGGAATCCGCCACGCCGGCGCAATCGAGCACCACGTCGGCGCCCAGATCCGCGGTGGACGACCGGACGGCGGCCACCGGATCGCCGCCCGTGTAATCCACGGTCAGGTTTCCCATCTTGGCGGCCTTGACGAGCCGGCCGCCGCGGCCGACCACGATCACCCGGCCGGCACCCATCGCCCGGGCGGCATCGGCGGCCAGAAGCCCCACCGGACCGGGGCCGAGCACCGCCACCGAATCGCCCGGACGCACTCCGCCCCGCTTGGCGGTATGGAGTGCAATCGATGCCGGGTCGAGCAGCGCTCCCTGTACGAAGCTCATCTCGTCGGGGAGATGGAAGACCGACTTGATGCCGTGCACCACGTACTCGGCGAAGGCTCCCTGCCAGTTGTGGCCGTATTGGCGGTGCACCTCCATGTTCCCGTAGTTCTCGCAGAGGTTGTAGCGGCCCTCGACGCATTTCTGACAGAAGCCGCAGGCATCGTGCGACGTGCCCGCGACCCGGTCGCCTACCGACCACCCCAGCGCTCCGGCGCCATCACCGAGCCCGACCACCTCCCCGGCCCACTCGTGGCCGGGGATGAACGGATAGCCCGGGGGCCAGAAGCCGGGATAGTCACCCCGGATCAGGTGAGCATCGGTTCCACAAATGGAGACCGCCCTGACGCGGCACAGCACCTCATCGTGCCCCGGCTCGGGCGTGTCCACCTCCCGAACCGAGAACTCGTTGGGTCCGGTGAGGAGCAAAGCCTTCATCCTGAGTCCCTTCTCAAACGACCGCCAGAGGGTCGACCATCGAGCCGGTGGCACCCCGGATCTTCACCGGCAGCATCACGAAGAGGAACTCGTACACCCGGTCGCGAGCGAGCTCCTCGAGGTAGACGCTCTCCATCAAATAGATCCCGTTCTCGATCAGCAACTTGGTGTGGACCGGTTGTGGGTTGGCCGGGACTCCCCGGTCGGGAGCCGGCTGCACCTCGTAGGTCTCTGTGTCGGTGCCGGTGGCGACGACCCCCCGGTCCAAGAGCCATTCGGCGGCGGAAAGGTCAGGGCCCGCGGTCTTGTGCTCGGCCATTGCCTCCGCATCCGGCCAGTACTTGAGATATCCCGTCCGGATCAGCACCACGTCCCAAGGCCCTACCTCCACCTTCTGCGCAGCGGCGATCGCCTGCAGTTCGGCGGCACCGACCGGCTCCCCGGCGGGGAGCGCGTCGACACCCCGGTACGTCGCCGGATCGAGGAGTACGCCTCTGGTGAAGAACGGGGGAAGTTTCTCGGCGTCGCCGACCGAGGGACCGTGGTCGGTGAGGTGGTCGGTGGTGTTACCACCGCCGTACCAGTGGTTGTCCTCCCCCACCGTCATGTGGCCCAGCGCGTCGACGTGGGCGCCCGAATGCGAGGTCGCCATCACGTACTCGGCCATGTAGCCCAGGCCGGCGTCGTTCGGAGGTCCCCACGGCTGGGCACCCTCGGCGCGAATCCCCGGCGGGGTCCGGTAGTTGAGCACCTGGAAGGGCGGATGCCCCGGGAACAGCGGCATGCCCGGGAACCGCGAGGTCGCCAGGGAGTAACAGCGGCCCTTCTTCACGAACCGGGCGGCCTCGGCGATCTTGGCCGCGGGGATGTCCTTGATCGGCCCCACCTGTTCGTGGGCGCTCACGACGCCCCCAACTCACGCATCGCTCGCCACACTCGCTCCGGCGTCAGCGGGAGATCGCGGATCACGACCCCGGTGGCCTCCCGCACGGCTGCGGCCACCGCCGGCGCAGTGCCCAGCAAGCTGCCTTCGCTCATGCCCTTGACGCCGTACGGCCCCGGACCGTCGGCATTCTCCACGATGTAGCTGTGGAAGTCGAGGGGAAGGTCCTTGGTCGTCGGAATCCGGTAGTCGATCGCACCCAGGTTCCGGGTTCGGCCGGAATCATCCAAGATGAGATGTTCCATGAGGGCGTGGCCGATGCCCATCACCGCCGCTCCCTCGTCCTGGCCGGTGACCTGGATCGGGTTCAGGGCGAAGCCGACGTCGCTCACGGTGACGTACCGGAGGATGACGGTTTCGCCGGTTTCCCGATCGACCTCCACGTCGCACGCCGTGCAGTTGAACTCGAAGAACAATGCGGTGCCTCCGAGGGGATGGTCGGGATCGGCGTCCTTGCGACTCTCCCCATTGCCGATGAGCTCGCCCCCCATCCGGCCGAGGCCGGCCGTGAGCACGTCGACGATCGCCTCCTCGCGATCGGGGAGGCGAACGACCCCCCGGTCGACGACGATCGCGGCCTCGTCGACTCCGTAGAGACGGGACGCCATCTTGCGGATCTGCCCCTGCAGGCTCCGACAGGCGCTCAAGACGGCGTTCCCCATCAGCACCGACGAGCGGCTCGCGGAGGTCTGCTGATCGTAGGGGACCACCGAAGTGTCCCCCATGACGACGGAGACCCGGTCGACCGGCACCCCCAGTTCCTCAGCGGCAATCTGGGCGAAGATCGTCCGAGCTCCCTGCCCCATGTCGGAGGTGCCCGAGTAGACGAGGACGCTCCCGTCGGCCAGGAACCGAGCCGTTGCATAGGAGAGGCCCGTGGTGGGGCCCGACTTGAGGCCGATGGCGATCCCCCGGCCCTGGCCCTCCAGAAGCGGCGTGCCCCACTGAATCTCGTCGGCGGCCTTGCGAACCGTCTGCGCCCAATCGCCGTCGGCGGGGGTGTCCCCGGGGATGAACTCCTCCCCGTACTTGGCGAGGTTGCGCAGCCTGATCTCGAGGCGGTCGATCCCCAGGGCGAATGCCCCCGCGTCCAGGTTGCACTCCCGAGCCCAGGTCACCTGCGGGATGCCGAACCCGCGGTAGGGATGGGTCGGCGTGGTGTGCGAGAGGACGGCACGGGCGACGATCCTCACGGCCGGGGTGCGATAGGGGCCGGCCGACAGATAGCTCGCCTTGGAGGTGATGCGATCGCCGGTGTCGCCGTAGGCCCCGACCAGGTAGTCGTTCTCGAAGTCCTGGAACACCAATGTTCCGTCGGACTTGAAGCCGGTCCGAACGCGAATTGCGGTCGACGTCCGCCGGACCGCCTGAAAAGCCTCCTCGAGGGTCAGGATGAGTCGCACCGGCCGGTCGGCGCGGAGAGCCATAAATGCCACCAGCGGCTCGAGCTTGGGGTGCTGCTTGCCGCCAAAGGCGCCGCCCGGGTCGGGGGCAAGGACTCGCACCTTCGACATGGGCATCTCCAGGACCCTTGCCAGCGTCTTCTGCAGTTGATAGGGGTGCTGGATGCTGCTCCACACCGCGATCCCGTCCCCGTCCGGAGCGGCAATGAACCCGTGCGGCTCGATCGCGAAGTGGGTCTGCATCGGCCATCGGTACGTGTTCTCGACGACGAGATCCGCTCGCGATGCATCGACGTCACCCCAGCCGAAGTGGTACTCGCAGAGGACGTTGGACCCGGTCAGCGGACCAGGGCGCCGGATCGAGGGGTCCTGGACGAGCTCGGCCGACGCATCGAGCGCACTTTCCAGAGTGAAGATGGCGGGCAGAACTTCATACTCGACCTTCACCAGACGCGCCGCCTCCTCGGCGGCGTCTTTCGTCTCGGCGGCGACCGCCGCCACCGGCTCACCGAAGTACTTGGTCTCGCCGACCGCCAGCACCGGCCGGTCCTGGTATTCCGGCCCGAAACGGGGCATCGGTGAGGGGAGGTCATCGGCGGTCATCACGAAACGGACGCCGGGCACCTGCAGGGCGGCGGACGTGTCGATCGAGATGATGCGAGCATGGGCGCAATCGAGGGTCACCAGCTTGGCGTGGAGCGCATCCGCCATGGGGATGTCGGCCACGTACTGCTGATGGCCGGTGACCCGCCCGTACCCGCCGAGCCGATGGGCGGGAGCACCGATTCCTCCGCCGGCGCTCATCGCTCGACTCCCGGTGCGGAGGCCAGAACGGCCGCGGTGATCTGCGGATACCCGGCGCACCGACAGAGGTTGCCGGCCAGAGCCTCGTGGACTTCCTCCACGGACGGGTTGGCGTTCCCCTCCAGCAACGCGTGCGCCGACATCAGCTGGCCGGGTATGCAGAAGCCGCACTGGGCGGCACCATGATCCAGGAACGCGGTCTGCAGGCGGCTGAGGTTGCCATCGGAGGCCAGCCCTTCGACCGTCATCACCTCGGCCCCGTCGACCTCGACTGCGAGCATCAGGCATGAGTTCATCGGTCGGCCGTCCACGATCACCGTGCAGGCGCCGCATTCACCCACGACGCAGCACTCCTTGGCGCCGGTCAGATCGATGTCGTCGCGGAGGACGTCGAGCAGCGTGTGATGCACGGCCACATCGAGGCCGCGCCGGCGTCCGTTGATCGTGACCTCGATGTGCAGGGTGTCGCTCATTTCGTCTCCGCCAATCGTTTGATCGCGGTCCGGAGAGCCCGTGCCCCCAAGACCGGGAGCATGGCCAGACGGTACTCGGGGCCGGCGCGCATGGAAGTCGGCGACGGGCTGGCCGCGGCCAACATCCGCTCGAGTATCGGCGCCTTCTCCTCGTCGGTCGCCCCGGGGTCGGCGAGAACACCACTGTCATCGACGATGAGGAGCGCCCGGGGACCGACGCTCCCGTAGGCGAGCCGTGCCGTCCCGGTCGCATCCACCCCGCAGCAGAGGGTGATCGACGCCAGATCGGTGCCCCGCCGCCGGGTCAACCGCGTGAACGCGGCCGCCACCGGTTGCACCGGCAACGGCAGTTCGATCGCGGTGACCAACTCTGCGCTCCCGAGCGCCACCTTTCCCGGACCAACGATGAACTCGTCGATCGGCACCCGGCGGCGTCCGGCGGGTCCGGCCACGACCACCTCGGCTGCGTACACCAACAAGGGCGGGGCGGTGTCGGCGGCCGGCGAACCGTTGCAGATGTTGCCGGCGAGCGTCGCCCGGTTCCGGATCTGCACCGACCCGACCACGTCCGCGGCCTCCACCAGGGCCGGAAAGTGCCGCCGTACCCGCTCGTCGGCGACGATGTCGGCCATGACGGTCGTGGCGGTGATCACCAGCTTCCCGTCTTCCTCGCGGATCGCAGGCCTCAGCTCTTCGATCCGCTTGAGGTCGATCACGACCTTGGGCCTCTTCCACGCGTTGCGCAGCTCGATGATGAGGTCGGTCCCGCCGGCCAGAAGTTCGGCCTGGTCGCCGTGCTCCTCGAGCAGGGCGATCGCCTCCTCGACCGTCTGCGGCCTCGCATACGCAAAGGCCTGCATCAGCGGGGGCCCTTTCTGGTGATTCGCATCGCGCGCTCGCTTTTCAGATGACCTTGTCGACTTCGTCCATGAGGGCTTGCGGGTTGGCGGCGCGGACCATGTAGTACGGCCGGGTGCAGAACCGTTCCAGGAACGCCGCCCGCTTCTGCCGTAACGGTTCGGTGTCGACCACCGGCATCGGATGACCGGGCACCAACAGCTCGTTCAGGTGAAAGTAGTTCTGCACCGAATGCAGGGACTGATACTGCCGCTCGAACGGGATCATCTCGGCCAGGTTCGGATCGAAGTTGCCGTCGATGGCCGGCACCACCACGACGTCGACGTTGCTCGGCCCCGCGAAGTTCTCCCAGGTCGGCATCTCGTCGCCGAAGAAGATCTGGGCACCGCGCTCGGGGGCGGCCTTGTCGGCACGCTCGGTGCCCTTTTCCCGCGACTTGATGAACACGGTCTTGGATCCCATGACGGCGACCCCAGCCTCGTCGATCACCGTGGTCTCGGTGGAGATCAGCTTCCCGCCGCGGCGGCAGGCCTCGATCTGGCTCATGCTCTTGCCGTGGTTGGATTCACCGCCCAACAGCAGGACGGTCTTGTTCCGATACCGCACCGCCGCGGAGTGGAACGGGTGCAGGCCCTTGTCTTCCATGCGCAGTGCCAGCACGGTGATGATCGCCTTCTGGATGGGGCCCACGGCCCAGTCCCCCTCGAATCGCATCGTTCGGCCGTCCCAACGCACGGAGCGGTCGGCACCGTCCCGGTTCCAGACGAGGTCGGGATCGCTGAGGGTCACCTTCGACTCTTGCCGCACATCCGCGAGCCGGTAGTTGAGGAAGTCCATGCTCTCGAGCACGTGCTCGGGGACCTTCGCACCGATCACATCGACCCGGATCCGCGCCGGACCGGCGGACATCTCCTCCGTCAGCTGTGGCATTGGCACTCCTCGATTGCTTCATACCCGGGCGAAGCCCCAACCCCGCCCTTTCTCCCGAGGTGCCACGCCTTCGTCGCGTGTTCACCCCCCACCGACCGACCTGCGGTCGGTTGACTCCCCCTCAAGGGGGGAGCGATTGGCGCGCACCCGGGTCTCGCCGAGGCAAGACCCGGGTGCCTGCCGTCGATACCTACGACAGGATCTCGACCAGACCCTTCGAGCCGTCGACCCGGATCCGGTCGCCGGTCTTGATCTTGACGGTCGCCACCGACGTCCCGATCACGGCCGGGATCCCGAATTCACGGGCCATCACCGCCGGATGCGACACGACGCCACCTGCATCGGTGACGATCCCGGCGATCACCGCAAAAAGCGGCGTCCAGGCAGGGTTGGTCATCTGACACACCATGATGTCTCCGGGCATCACCTGGTCGAACTCGTCGATGGTCATCACCACCTTGGCGGTGCCCTCGATCACACCGGGCGACGCCGCCAGCCCCGTCACCTGACCCTTGCCCGCCTCGGCCCTCTGCAGCTTCTCGGGGAAGCCCCACAGATTGAGGTATGGGAAGGCCAGCTGGCTCTCGGTGGCGGTGCCGATGAAGTCCGGCGGACGGAGCTTGTACGACTCCTTCCGCTCCAGGCGGCGCTTCTTGACGATACTCCTGGCGTCGTAGTGCTTCAGGTCCCCGATCAGGTACCGAAGCTCGTTGTAGCGCAGGTAGATCACGTCCTCGGGGTCGTCGAGCACGCCCTCCTTGACCAGCTTCTTGCCGATGCAGATCAGGACCACCCGCAGGTGCTGGTTGGTCCCCTGATCGATGTAGAAGTGGTGGTCCGGGGTGAGCGGTGCCATCTTCAGGTTGATGTCGTTGGCCGCCTTTATCTTCTCCAACGCCTCGCCCTTGAGGCCCTTGAGCATCTCGGCGGAGGCGGCGGCGATGTCGTCGGCCAGGTGCTTCACCGCGCTCGGATAGTCATAATCCGACTCGATGTAGCCCTTGATCACGTCCAACACCGGTCCGGCCTCTTCGAACCAGCTCGGGAAGATGAACTCGTGGCTCCACACGGCGTGCCAGCCGAACTCACGCTGGTACGCGGCGACGTCATCGATGAGCTTCTTGCCCTCGGCGGTCTTGGCGAGCTCGGCATGGATGTCCATTCCGGTGCGCGAGGCGAAGGCGGCGGTCAGGACCTTGCTCTTCTTCGCCTTCTCCTTGATCTTCCACAGCGTCTCGATGGCGTCCCAGTTGCGGTCCGCCGCCGAGTTCTGCAGCCGTCCGAGCAGCGTCGGGTCTGTCTTGCCGTGGACCTCCTGCATCACTGCCTGCAGGTTGAGGGTCGCCGACAGCTGGGCGAAGTTGAGCATCCAGTGGATCTTCCAGTGGCGATCGTGGATGTCGATCGCGTCCTCGAGGATCACCGCCCACTCCATGAGCCCGATCTCGTCCGCCTTGAGGATCTTCGACTCGAGGTAGTCGAGATTGCGCCTCATCTCGGGGACGAGCCGCTCCCGCCACCAGTTGGCGAAATTCAACCCGTAGGTCGGGAGCACCGCGCCCAGGTAGGCGCCGATCTTGGCGGCGTACTCAGGATCCTTCGGCACTCGCGGCGTGTACAGGCTGCCGTACTCCATCGCAGGCACTGCGAAGTCCGGATCTGCCGGAATCGCCGCCGTGTACAGGTACCCGTTCACGTTCTTGGCGGTCCAGTCGACCGCAAACGGCGTACCGAAGCGACGGAACATGTGATCGCAGCTCAGCCACCACCCGCCGATGTCGAAGTACATCGGCGACAGGGGCTGCGGGCAATGCAGGTCGTCGTAGACCCAGAACAGGTCCTTCTCGCGTTCGCTTTCCCACTTGACCGGGAACTTGGCGTCCCCGAAGAACTCTTTCACGACCTTGCTGGTGTCTGCCATATCGGCATAGCTCCCTTCTACGAAACTCGTGCCGGACCCGCCCCACCGACGGGTGCGGACCTGCTTCGACGCTCCAATGCCTCCTCGCGGTCGTTCGCCGCTGCCTCCCTTCGTCTGCCGTTCGCTCCGTCCGTGGGTCCTGTCGTCCATTCGCGATAGTGCCGGTCGAGGCACTCGGCCATCGCGGTGGCAAAGCCGGGGTCGTTGACGTCGGTGTCCATGTCGACCACCTCGATGGACGGATCGAGGTTGGCGATGAGGCTCCCGACCAGGGCACCGTCCGCATCGGGATCGTGAAACACCCCGCCGGCGATGCCGAGCGCAGAGAAGCCCCGGCGCGGGATGAACACCGTGACCGGTCCCCTCGCCCGACCGAGCTTCCCGGCGACGATCTCACCGAGGCGGGCGCATTCGTCGTGGTTGGTACGCATCAAAGTCACCGCCGGGTTGTGCACGTACAGGTTCCGCTGCCGGAACCGTTCCGGCACCGTGTCGATAGGCCCGAAGTTGGCGATGTCCAATGCCCCCAACGACACGATCTGGGGAAGACCGAGCGCCCCGGCGGTCTCGAGCCGACCCGGACCCGCCGAGAGTACCCCCCCTACCAACTCATCGACGAGCTCGGTGGTGGTGACGTCGAGCGCCCCGAAGATGAGACCGGCTCGCATCAACGCCTCCATCGCGCTCCCCCCGCTCCCGGTGGCGTGAAATACCAGCACCTCGTAGCCGTGGGCCTCGAGCCAGCAGCGGGCGGTGGTGACCCCGGGCGAGGTGACCCCGAACATGGTGGCGCCGATCACCGGCGCGCCCAGAGCCGGGGCGCGTCGACCGGCATAGGCCCGGGCCATGGCGGCGGCGGAGGCGGCGGCGTTGCCCAGCACCAGCTTCAGAATCCGGTTGAGCCCGGAGATGTCGACGACCGAGTGCATCAGGGTGATGTCGGTTCCACCCACGAACGCCCGGGTGTCACCCGAGGCCATCGTGGACACGATCAGCTTGGGGAACCCTATCGGGAGGGCGTGCATGGCGCCGGCGATCACCGAAGTGCCTCCGGATCCGCCCATCCCGACGACGGCGTGGACCAGGTCCTCCGCCGCCATCCGCGCCAGAATCACCCCGGCCCCACGCCCCATG
>Ga0209641_10001520_pt1 | contig 20616 bp, 19 predicted proteins | sample RifCSP16_1_FD_184022 | JGI IMG/M metagenome (GOLD analysis project Ga0209641, IMG submission 184022) | Soil microbial communities from Rifle, Colorado - Rifle CSP2_sed 16_1 (SPAdes) (version 2) | ecosystem: Environmental > Terrestrial > Deep subsurface > Rock core/Sediment | place: Rifle... | reverse complement strand
TTGAATGAGAGAGGTTATTAGAAACGAAAATGGACAAATCCTTGCCGTCGCCGATGTAGCCCAGACAGTGCAAGATCTTCAATACAGAGATAGCTTCGAAATTCTTCAAATCTTCTTCGTTCAGGTTCTCTTGCTCCAGAAAGACGTAGATTTCCTTCAAATAGGCAAAGAGTTCCGGATTCTCTTCTTCGCCATGGCAAAGCCTGCGGATCAGGCGGAAGATGTTAGCCAAGAATTTTATCGCATTAGATGATTTAGCGAAATCATGCCGCGCACCGTCAATTGAAGCGCGGCCCAAATTTTCATAACCAGTTATTTTCTTGGCATTGGTCACCCGCCAGATTTCCTTGCCTCTGACTAAATCTATCTTAGAATAAGAAAAATCCTGAAGACTAAATCTTAATTTAGATGAAACCTTGCGAAGACTCTGCGCGCTGGCTCTCACTAGGCCAAAATCTTTGGTGAAAATAGAAAGATAGCGGTTCGCCTCGCCGTAATTGCTTCCTGCTATCACAAACCCTTCCGTATGATGAATCTTGTGAGACATTTTTAATATTTAGGATATTTATTGGAATTATCGGAAAGACTTTGCAAAAACTTATTTTCATCAAAGTTGATGCCGAATGCTTCTTTCAGTAATATTTTAGCAACAATAACATTGCCATAGCGATTGAAGTGCACATAATCAAGATCTCCCGGCATGAGCCCCAAAGATTCATTGCTTTGTGTTTCGATCAAGGTATATGATTTAGCAACGGCATCCTTAGAAAATAATTTAAAAATATCTATAAAAAGGAAATTGGGATCTTCTTTAAATTTTTCAGCAATTTTCATTTCAATTTGGTGATTATCCTCATAATCGGTATTTCTATCCGGCCGGACAGATGGAGCGTCCGTCCAATAAACCACCTTGATACCCTTCTTCAAAAGTTTTCGGATCATAGCAGTAATATTCTTTCTGGTTTCCTTTTTATCAACCTTAAAATAAAAATCATTCGTCCCCGGTTGCAAGAAAACCATCATTGGTTTCTTTTTTAAGACCCGATCATTGAGCCTAGCGAGCAAATCGCCAGAAGTGGCTCCATCGAGGCCTGTGTTATGGGCAAAAAGATTCCACCAAACCTGATGGTAATCGGAAAAATCTTTGTCCAGCTCCATTTTTAAGACGCGCCAAATTATCTCTCCCCAATTAGGCAGAACATATTCCACGCTAGTCGTCGACGGACCGTAATAAACAATATCTACAACCTCTTTTTTTTCTAATTTATTTTTAATTGATTCCAGAAAATTCATATTATTGGCTTATTTTTAAAAATTCTTTTAATACCTCAGGTAACCTCTTAATTTTATCATCTTCCGTGAAATGGCCCATATTTTTCAGGACTTTGACCTTAGCATTCAGTTTTTCCTCAAAAATCTTTTTGTTTTCCTTAACAAAACCGAACCATTCATTGGACGACAAAAAAACTGAAATTTTCGGACAAACGGCTTTAACTTTTTTGAAATTAATTAGTTTTGTGAGCCACGGTTTGGCGATCTTTTTGACTTCCGGGCTCTCCAGAGCCTTCAACTTAAACCAACCCGCAACAAATACTGCTCCGCCAACTTTCGCTCCTTTAGGTAATGTTTCCAGATAGCGCATGATTGTCTGACAACCGACGCTATGCCCCACAAAATAAGTATCCTGGTCGGGCTTACCAACAAGTTTTTTTAGATATGAAACCCTTTCTTTTATTATTGGATTATCGGTATGTGGCATTTGTGGCACAAAGACTTTGAAGCCTTTTTTCTTGAGCTCTTTCTTAAGCCATGGATACTAGGCGTTTTTGGGCCCAACCTTATTTCCCCAATAATGCAAAATGTAAACTCTTTTCATTGTTAAATTTTAACACAAATTAGCCCAAAATACGCTCGATGGTAGGGATTAACTCCTTGGGGTCGTCGATGACGGCGGCCGGGTGGCCAGGGGCGAAGGTGGCGCGATCGTGGAGGCCCCAGGAAACAGCTATTGTCGGGATACCAACTTCATTGGCTTCTAATATGTCGCTTAGAGTGTCTGTTATAAAAACGACATCTTTGGCCACAACCTTGTGATCCTTAATAATTTTTTCTAATTTAAGGACTTTGCTTGCATGAAAATCAAATCCTAAAATTTCATCAAAATATTTAAGAATATCCTTGTCTTTCAAATATTTTCCAATGACCGGCGTCAGGCTTGAAGACACAATGGAAAGTTTATAAGATTGGGATAATGTTTCAACAACTTCTTTCAAAACAGGGGGAATATCAATATCGCAGACTTTTTTCTTATATTGATCGTGGAAATCTAAATGAGAAATATAATTTCTCTTTTGTCTTATTTTTGCATAATCCTGCAGAAAATTCCCATGCGCTAATTTCTGATATTCTTCATACGAAAAATTAGGATTAAATTCTTTATGAATCTCGTAACACATCAGAATCGTATCCACTAATACTCCATCAAAATCAAAAATGACTAGTTTCTTGGCCATATTATTTTTTCACTTCTATCTTAAACGAGAGTTCATCAACCTTTACTTCAGTTCCATCATTTTTCTTAAACTCAACTGAGCTGGCGATGACTGATTTTTTTAATTCTGTTTCAAACTTATCGACTATATTTTTGCCGACAGAATCTGCCTCGATAACCAATGAAATTTTGTCACTTGGGGTAAGGCCAGTGGTTTTTCTCAAATCTTGAATAGCACGAACGAGTTCCCGATATTGCCCTTCTAATTTCAGTTCAGGGGTAATGACAGTATCCAAAGTGACTCCCGGCTCCGTTAAGCTGTCAAAGGCCACTTCTTTGACATTGAGTTCATCTTTAATCAGTTCCACGTAGTCAGATGATAATTCATGACTTTCAGTAAAAAGTTTAGCCAGCGGCTGGCGGACTTTGATGCCGGCTTTTTGACGCGCTTCCAGACCACGGGAAACTATTTCTCTCGTAATTTCCATATCTTTGACGATTTTAGCCTTTTTAGTTTTAAACTTAAAAAATTTCAGGGCCTGCCCTGCGAAGCCTTGGCGTAGCAGAGGCCAATTAGTTAAGTGAATACTTTCTTTATTAGCCGGCACCCTCAATTTCATCCAAATTTCCTCCGCATAAAACGGCGTCATTGGGGCCAATAGTTTAGCCAAGGTTTTTAGGACAAAATACAGAGTTCTTTTGGCTTCGATGTCCCCGTTTTTAATGCGCTCGCGCGAGCGGCGCAAATACCAAGTGGACAGATCGCCAATAAAATCTTTGATCGCTCGAGCTGATTCAATAATCTTATAATTATCAAAACTTTCCGTTGAGTGTTTAATAAGCTGGTTTAATTTTACCAATATCCATTTGTCTAAAATATTATTAGGTTTTTCGTCAAACAATCCTTCTTCGGTCTGTTTATCTCGATAAAGTTCATAAAATGAAATAATATTTTCTAGCAAATCAAATACTTTTCTTTTAACCTCCATAACTGTCTTTTCATCAAAATTCTTAGATTCACCCGGTTGATTGATCGAATACATCCAGAAGCGTAAAATATCGGCGCTATATTTATCCATCATCTCCCATGGATTGACCACGTTACCGACAGACTTCGACATTTTTTTACCTTTAGCATCGAGCAGTAGTCCTAAACAAATGACGTTTTTAAAAGCCTTACCGCGGCCAGTTAACATACCTATCGCGTGCAGGGTATAAAACCAACCTCGAGTCTGATCAATACCTTCAGAAATAAAATCAGCTGGATATGCAATCTTTTGACCGGAAAAAGGATAATGATCTTGAGCGAAAGGCATCGCGCCGGAATCAAACCAGACATCCATCACCTCTTTCACCCTTTTCATATTACCTCCACATGCTTGCCCTGAGCTTGTCGAACGGGAACAGATCATAAGAAATTCATCAATATAAGGCTTGTGCAAATCGAGTTCAAAATTTTCATTATGCGGCAAAGGGGTAAATAGAAGCTCGCGAACTTCTGCGGTTTTCAAGTATTTCTGATACGAAAACTCAAAAGCCTGCTTCGGGTGGTAACCAAGCGCAGCTGTTTCCATTAGCCACAACGGGTCACCATGAGAAATAATTAATATATTCTCATTCTTATATTTTGATTCAATATCATACAAAAATTCTCCAACTCTTTTTTTAAGTTCAGTAAGATTTTCTCCTCCTTTTGGCTTGTTTTGAAAACGCTCCATTTTTTCTGGGAAATCTTTCCTGTATTCATCGACACTTTTCCCCTCATAAACCCCGAAACTCACCTCGTTTATTCTCCCATCAACTATCACCGGAATATCTTTTTTAAAGATTTCTTTTATGATTTCTGCTGTCTGATTAGTTCGTGCAAATTCTGAACAAAAAATTCTGTCAATTTTTTGACCAATAAGTTTTTCTGCTGATTCTCGAATTTGATTTCTTCCCTCATCAGTTAAATTAATTTTTGGATTAGGTACACCATTAACAATCTTCTTAACATTACTGTCAGATTGCCCATGCCTCATCATTAAATAATGATTTCCTGACTTTTTTGTTTTATTTTTTAATTCTTCTACTGAGCCGATCACTTCCTTCTCTCCGCATTTTTCGCAATTCCAGACGGGCAACGGCGTGCCCCAATAACGCTCGCGGGATATGGCCCAGTCTTTGATCTCACGCAACCACTCGCCGAATCTTCCCTCTTTGATATGCTCCGGTTCCCAATTAATTCCCTCATTTCCTTTGACCAATTGATCTCGCAATTTAGACATCGCAATATACCAGGAATCCCGGGCAAAATATATAAGTGGAGTCTTGCAACGCCAGCAATGAGGATAACTGTGTTCATATTTTTCCTTTTTATAAAGCAAACCGCGGTGGGCCAAATCTTTAATAATATCGACGGCCACTTCTTCATCCCTCACAAATCGAGACGCCAAAAAACCAGCTTCCTTTCGAAAGGTACCATCATCGTTGACGAGGTGATATTTTGGCAAACCTATCTTAGTTCCCAGATCAAAGTCATCCGCACCATACATAACCGCCGTATGCACGACACCGGTACCATCGGTCGTCGTAACAAAACCGGCTTCGTAAACTTTGAATGCCCTCTTCAAGGATTCCCCTTGGGAATTCATTAAAGGGGAGTCCTTTTTATAAAAAGCGTCTTCAAGAAATGAATAGAGCGGTTCGTATTCAAATCCAAGCAAATCTTTACCCTTCATTTCTGCGGTAATTTTATATTCAGTATTTAAAACAGACAGCCGCTCTTTAGCTAGAATCAAAAATTCACCGACTGTTTCTACTTTCACATAATCTATATCTGCGCCAACTGCCAGTGCCACATTGCCCGGCAAGGTCCAAGGCGTCGTCGTCCAAGCCAAAATAAAAGTCTTGTCTTGACCGATAACTTTAAATTTCACATAAACAGATAAATCTTTAATATCCTGATAGCCTTGCGCTAATTCATGTGAAGAAAGAGCCGTGCCGCATCTTGGACACCATGGTAAAACTTTATAGTCCTTATAAAGTAAATTTTTCTTATTTATTTCTTTTACTATATTCCAAAGTGATTCAATATATTCTGGATGGTAAGTAACATAAGGATGTTCTTGATCAAGCCAATAGCCGATGCGTGTCGTAAATTTTTGCCATTCATCTTGATACTTCCAGACGCTTTCTTTGCATTTTTCATTAAAGGCTGCAATGCCATAACCCTCTATTTCCTTCTTTGATCTAAGGCCAAGTGTCTTTTCCACTTCTAATTCAACGGGCAATCCGTGAGTATCCCAACCCGCCTTCCGACGCACATGGAAGCCTTGCATGGTCTTATAGCGCGGGATGGCGTCTTTAAAGACACGCGGAATCAAGTGATGAATGCCTGGACGGCCATTAGCCGTCGGCGGACCTTCATAGAAAACAAACTCTCCTTTCGGCGAAGGTTTATTGAGGGATTTTTCGAAAATTTTATTCTTCGCCCAGAATTCCAAGATCTGTTCTTCCTTCTTGGCCAATTCAGATTTACCCCGAGCTTCATCGAGGGGCTTTTTACCAGTTGGAGTCATAATAACCTATTTTATCACATTTTCTCTGGAGCTTGAATGCCCAATAAATATAGGCCATTTTTGAGGACGATAGAAAAGGCTTCGGTCAGGGCGACTTTGTATGGAGAGGCTGGATCATCTTTGTCCACGATCTTCTCCTGTCCATAGAAAGTATTGAAAGCCTGAGCGAGGTTGGTGACATAAGTCAGCACATGATGCGGTGCGTATTCCTTTTGAGCTTTTTCAACCACTTCCGGAAATCTATACAACAGGCGTTCTAATTCACTTGGGAGTCGAACTCCCAAGTCTTTACTCTTTATTCCTTCTTCTTGAGCTTTAGCAAGTATTGATCTTGCTCGAGTATAAGAATATTGCAAATACGGCCCAGAGTCGCCTTCAAAGGAAATCGATTTCTCTATATCAAAAATGGTGTCCCTGCCCGGAGCCTGCTTGAGGATGGAATATTTGATAGCGCCGATGGCGACCTGAGTAGCTATCGTAGATGATTCTTTGGCTGGTAAATTTCTGTCTTTAATTTTCTCTCTGACCATCTCTTCCACCTGGTCTATAAACGATTCTCCGGTAATTACTTCGCCAGTTCTCGAAGACATCTTGCCGGAAGGCAACCTCATCATGCCGTGCGAAATATGAACAGTTTTCTTAGCCAAATCAGGAAAAATTAATTCCATGGCCTTCATTAAGACTTTAAAATACTCATTGACCTCATTGCCGGTAATTACCACAGAAAGATCATATTTTGTCTTATCATACTTGATCTTGGTCAAGCCAAGCTCTTTAGCCTCATATGTTGGCAAACCTTCGGAATTTAAAAATACCCTAGTATGTAATTTGGGATCATAATGCTCTCCTCGAAAAATGATTGCGCCTTCGTTCTTTTCGAAAATATTTTTTCCCAAAAACTTCAAAACAATATCTTTACCAGATTTACCAGTTTCACTTTCAAAAAAATAATGATTAAACTTAGTACCGAGTTTTTGATAAATTTCCTCAAAATGTTCCAGGGAAAGTTTGCGACCAGCATCATATATCTTATTGATCTCTTTGTCGCTTCGGTCATATATTTTTTTATTGAGCATATCAATTTCCTGCTTAGTTGCCGCGTCTTCATAAGCCTTAGCTCCTTTGGCATAGGCACGACCGAGAGCCGAAACATCTTTGATAGTGCCGCCGTCATTTATAATGCCCCAAATCGCCTTGGCTACATGCACACCGACATCGCCCTGATAACAAGCTCGGGTAAGCTTGGCCCCAGAAAAATCCACCAATCTCGAAATCGCTTCACCGATAGTGTTGCTCATAACATGTCCGATATGAAATTCCTTGAATGGATTTGGATCAGTGTATTCAACGACAGCCCTCTTCCCTTTTAACGAATCATTCCGGCCGTATTTAGCCCCTGACTTTTTAATTTCATTAATTGAATCTACAAAAAAATCACTCGCTAGATAGAAATTTATAAATCCTGGACCGGCAACTTCAATCTTGGAAATAAAACTTGGCATTTTCTTCTCGATTTGATTCTTAATTTTATCCGCCAATTCACGTGGATTGACGCCGGCTTTCTTGGCAAAGACCATCGCAATATTGGAAGAGAAATCACCGTTAGTCATATCTTCTGGATGCTCCAAGTGAACCCATTCGACAGGCTCAGGGCAGGTCTCTTTGGTCTCAAGACTAAGATTTTTTAGGGCTTCGGCTATTAAATTCTTTAATTCTTCCGCAATCATTAAGGCAATTATATCATACAGGCAAAAGAAAAAGCCCCTCCAAAATAATTCGGAGGGGCTTTTAAAAAAACATTTAAGGATGCGGAACGGAAACTGGCTGAGATTTCTCTTCCTCCCCCATTCGAAAAATATCCATAGAAACACTGCGAAATTCACGCAACATTTCTGAAAGACCTTCCTCGGGAGGTGATTCATTCATAATATCCACAATTTTTCCGTAATACCAAAGCTGTTCGGCTCTTGGCAGAAAACTGTCATCCCAAATGTCTTTGTTCATTTTCTCCAACTCGCGCTTAAGATGATAGAGTGTGTTGAACTCAATGGCGCAGAAAATCAGCTTTGATGCCTCCGGTGAAGTCGCCAATTTTTCCAAGAACGCATAAACATCAAGTTTCCATTTGCCAATATCACCGTTCTTCTTAAAAGTAAGTTTTCTCATTACGGGAATACCAAAAAGAAATTCACGAATAAGGTTGAATGATTCTTCCTTGATCCCCGTGCCCTTAAGCAGGGATTGGAAAAATTTATAGCCAAAAAAGCCGCTGACTCGAAATTGACAGAGAACAGCCGCCACATGCATTTCATCGGCCCATGTTTCATTTTGGGCAAAATGAGAAAGTTTGCGATTGATCCGCAAGATTCCGGCAATAATCCGTGTGGTTTTAACTGCATGAAAATGTTTACGATAAGCCGGCTGAGCGACTTGTAGAGCTTCAATAACTTTGGGCGTTAAACGCGGGGGAATTTTTAAATAAGCGCTTTCTATTTCGCTATTTTTCAAAATTTCTATCGCTTTTTTGTATTGTCCTAAATCGAAGGCATGAATACCAGTTTCGAGTTCATTTACGGTGGCCAGAGCTTCCGCTACGGCTCCTTTCTGTAATTTCGGGGTTGCAGTTGTCATTGGTAATAAAGATTAGAAGAGTTGATATTATTTTTTTAATTTTCAAAGTCCGATGCACATAGTACCATAATTTATAAAAAAAGCAACCCTCTGATTTCAGGGGGTTGCGGAGCAAAAACTAACCTAACGGAACCAATATATCTTCCAGCCTTTGGGAAACAATCTTGAAGACATCATTGTGCACTTCATCCGGGCTTTGGTTGGCGTCTACTACTTCCCAACCAAATGTCGGAGCGAGAATTTTTTGATTCATCTGGATAGTTTTGGCTTTCCTTTCATTCTTCGAGTCCTTGTCGCGATTACCGGTTTTTTTAAATACCGGCTGGCTGTCGAGAATTATTGTCAGATCCGATTTTACCAATTTCTCATTCAATTTTGATAATAATCCCGTTGGTATGCCTTCAGCCATAGCAAAGGCGTAACTTGCCTCTTCGTGAACCGCCACGATCACCACATCATTATTTTCCATCAAACGCTTGAATCCATTCTGGCCAGGAGTGGTTTCAAAATGTCGCTTGTTTTCAGTAACATTTTCCTGAAACTGAATAGGGGTCAGGTTGTAGTGATTTTCCGTTTCAATGTAATCTTTTATGCGCGAACCGGAAGGTTCCATGCAGTAAGCTGGATGCTTCGCTTCCGCCACCCTTATGGCATGGCCACCCTCTGATTTACTTCTTTTTCCTAGCGCTCTGGCTAAAAGAAAGCTTTGGGTGTCAACAACTTTATTGAAACCCAGAAAATGAATTACGAATGCTTTCATTGTTAAGTGTTTTATATTGTGGATGTGAAGGATGTTCTTTTGGCTACTTTATCATTTTAAATTGAATTTGACAAGGCCTGTTTAAAATGATATTATTATCATCAGAAAAATTTCACAAAAAACTTAAAATTCTTTTACAATGAAAAATAAATATGTTGATTTAAAGAACGCTCGTGAAGATGAGCAGCTGAAAGTCATGCAGCAAATTCTGGCAGAGGGGCACTGTCCTTTCTGTTTAGAAAACCTGATGAAGTATCATAAACAACAAATACTCTACAGTGGGAAACATTGGATTCTAACTTATAATCAGTGGCCATATCCCAATACAAAACTCCATCTTCTGCTTATTCTCAAATATCATGCTGAAACAGCAAGAGAAGTGAGAAAAGGTACCGGAGATGAAATGTATAAAATAATGGCTTGGGCCGAGGAAACGTTCAATATTCCCGGGGGAGCATTTGGTGCTGGTGCAATGGCTCAACGCTTCAAACGGAGCGAATTCTCAGGCTCGACCGTCAGGCATCTCCACATACAATATGTGGTACCAGACATAAAAAAGTTGCGCATAAAAAAGAACGCGCCTTTCTACAAAAAATTTGTAGTTTTCTTCATCGGTAAACCTTTAAAAACCAAAAAGAAATGACACAAACATCAATTTACCTGCCGTTCGCAGAGCGGAAACCAGACTCGCAATACCACGACTTGCTTCAGAAAATCATGTCAACAGGGCGATTAGTAGACCCCTTCTGGAATAAATCCCAGCAGGCAGCGGCCAGGATGATCTGCGGCCATGAAATGCGTTTCCGTATGGAAAACGGCTTTCCGGCTATCACTGAAAGAAGTATGGCAGGAAAATTCTTCCTGGGCGCTGCAGCCGAACACTTGGCCTTCATCAATGGTGTTCATACTCACGAAGAACTTTCACAATGGGGTTGCCCCTGGTGGAAAAAATGGGTTACAGCGGAGAAATGCGCGATGTTCGGACTAAAAGCAGGAGATTTGGGTCCGGGTTCTTATGGGCCTGGATGGACGAGAGTGCCAACACCGGACGGTCGATTTTTCAACCAGATCGAGTGCCTGATGGAGACAATCGAAGCCGCCAAGGCCGGAAATGTTTCCACTAGGACATTGGAGGTGAATCCCTGGATTCCCTACTATGCCCTGGGCAAGAAACGCCAGGTGGTAGTCGCTCCGTGTCACGGCTGGATCCATGTTCATCTTTTTCCCAACGAAAAAGAGATAGTTATCGAACACCGCCAGCGTAGTGCGGATGCACCGGTCGGGCTCGCTTTCAACCTGATTCAATATGCCAAGTTCGGGCTGATGCTCGCCCATCTCACGAGGTACAAATTCACCGAACTGGTTTACTGGATCACGGATGCTCACATATACGAAAACTGGGTAGAAGATGGTAAAGAAAAAAGCCAACTCAAACATGTAGCAGAGTTGCTGACCAGAGAGCCGAGAGTCCTGCCGAGAGTGTGGATCGAGGCTCCTGAGGTCAAGAGTATATTTGATTTCCGGCCGGAACATTTCAAAATGGATGAATATAATCCTCATCCGGAAATGTTTATCCCAACGCCAATCTAGGCAAAGCAAAAAGCCCGTCAAAATTGACGGGCTTTTCTTATGCCATTTTTACTAAAATCAGCTCGACCCCGAAATGCTTCAGAATATCTTCGGCATCAAGCAAAGAATATCCCTTGCTGTAATACACTTTTTTGATTCCAGATTTGGCGAGCACTCTCGCGCATGGAGGGCAAGGAAAAGTTGTGATGTAAATACTGGCACCTTCGGTCACGATCCCTCTTTTCGCCGCTTCGGCGACAAGATTCACCTCCGAATGAATAGCCGTAGTCAGGTCAATCTTAACCCCAGCATCAAAGTTGCTCCTGGCATCCCCCAAAACATAAGGCGACTGCTCATGTGGCATGTGCTCATTGTGCGAATAAAGCACCGCCTTTTCTCCTTTAACTAGCACGGAGCCAATCTGGCGCCACCAATCAGAACTCTTCTCCGCCTCCTTAAACGCCCGACCCATAATCTCTTTATCCATATCATCCATTGAGATCTTGCGGTCAGGGTTGACTTCAACCTCTTTCTGGCTGATAAGTTTGTCCCATCTCAAGAAAATCGAGTCATATGAAATTTTTTTGGACGAAAAATAACGCTGGGCAATTTTAACACTTATATCCTCGGTCGGCATGACAATCTCGCCTGGGAATGTCTGGAGCTCTGTTATTTCCTTTTTATCGAGAAGCTTCACGTCCTTCACTATTTTCATGGATCTCACGGCGACCAAAAGGGTTTCCGCGTTAACTGCCCTCATGTCTCGTCCGAAATAAGGCGTGTCTATGACCAGCTCATTTATAATCGGCTGGCTTATCATATAGAGGGTCGCCGCCGAATGGTTTTTTAAGAATTTTACATAGCCTTCATGAAGAGCGGGTATATAGGCAATGATGATTTTTTCCATATTTTTTAGAATTTGAAGTCTTCCATAAATTCTGCTATCACAGCATCAAGTCTTTCTTTCAGATTCTTAACTCCTTCAATGACGAGAAGTCGAATTTTATTGGAGGTTGAAGTGGCGGCCTGCGGAGGAAGGACTATGATCTCACCACAAACACCTTCATGCTCTTTTTGCATCTCTGTGATGATGTCGGGGTTTCGGCCAGTGGTTGTTTCTGATATTACGAAAACATCGGGCCGCACTACCCGCACCAAATCTCCAGGCTGATGTTCGGCATAGCGCAAAGTCACGACATCGGCTTGGCGCAGGAAAATGATGGTCGGCACTCTTTCGGTTTCAGGATAAACCGGACGGTTGGGACCCTTCTCCTTTTTAATCAAAGCGTCAGAATCAACACCGACAATAAGAACATCTCCATATGTGCGAGCCTTTTCCATATAAAACACATGGCCAATGTGGAGCATGTCCCAGCTTCCTTGAGTGAGAACAATTTTCTTGCCTTGCCGGCGGAACTCTTCCACAATCTGCTTCAAATTGTCATAATCCGGTTCATAGATAGCGCGGAAAGGAGATTCGGTTTTAGGAATAATATTTGAATTTACCATGATTTTAGGTATTAGTTTTTGTTTGTTTTATATGATTACCTTACCACGAGAAGCTGTTTGTCGGCAAGCTAACAAAAATCCCGTCATCTGACGGGATTTTTTATTTCTCTGCCGGCCCGGTACGCCCGAAAATGGACGTACGGGCTTATCGGCTGGGAGCCTGTCGGCAGAGGCAAAGTTTTGATTTCTGCCTTCACCCTATCATGAAGAAAACCTCTTTACAAGCGAAAGCCCATGAAAATTTTTATCTCCGAGGGTCCCGCCCGGTACTAGGGAAAGGGTGGAGGTGTAAAAATTTTCATGGGCTGATGCTTATTATCCTTTGACTTCAATGCCGGCGGAGCGGGCGGAACCGGCGACGATCTTCATCGCGCCTTCTATATCTTTAGCATTTAAATCCACCATTTTCTTCTCGGCAATTTCTTTGAGCTGCGCCTTGTTGATCGAGCCCGCCTTGGACACATTCGGCTTGCCGGATCCTTTCTCCACTCCGGCCGCTTTGAAAATAAGCCCGGAAACCGGAGGAGTTTTGACGACGAAGTCATAACTTCGATCCTCGTAAACGGTGATCTGGACGCCGACTTTGTCTCCGGCCATATTTTTAGTAGCCGCGTTAAATTTCGTAACGAAATCCCCAATGTTGATGCCAGCTTGGCCCAAGGCGGGCCCTAAAGGAGGCGCCGGAGTCGCCTTCGCGGCCATGATTTGAAGCTTTACTTTTTTAATTATTTTTTTAGCCATTTGAATAGGTTATAGGTGTTAGGTTGTAGGTTATAGTATACTTAAATTTTCTTAACTTGCAAGAAATCAAGCTCCACGGGGGTTTCTCGGCCGAACATGGAAACCAGAACTTTAACCTTGCCGCGATCTTGATCGACAGAAGATACTTTGCCTTCCAGTTCTTTGAACGGTCCGTCAACGATCATCACTGTCTCGCCCAATTCCAAATCAATGTTATGCTTGGTCTCCGCGGTATCCATCCTTTTGAACAAGGCATCAACTTCTTTTTTATCAAGTGGCACGGGGTTGACTCCGGCGCCGACGAAGCCGGTCACTCGAGGGGTGTTTCTGACAACATACCAAGAATCATCGGTCACAATCATATCAACTAAAACATAGCCGGGATAAATCTTCTCCTCTACTTCAGCGCGCTTCCCGCCTTTGATCTTGAACTTCTTCTCGGTCGGAACGATGACATTGAAAATTTTATCGTTGATTCCTAAGGAATCTATGCGCTGTTTCAAATTCCTCAAGACGGCGTTTTCATAGCCGGCATAAGTATGGATAGCGTACCAATTTCTTTCTGGTTTTAATTCTTGCTTGCTCATAAAAAATAATGAATTATATAATCTTGCCTAAGCCTAGAGAGAAAATAAAGTCAAACAAGCCTAAAAAGTAGGCGATGATGACGGAGATCAGGACAACGATGATAGTGAAAATAGTCGTCTGTCGCCGGGAAGGCCAATTGACATGTTTGAGCTCATTCTTGGTTTCGTTTAAATATTCCTTGATTTTTGGCATATTATTATTTCCCTAAATCCGCTTGGCGGATCGAGCGAACATTTGCAATGCAAATGTTTTAGCTAGTTAAAAACGCCCTCAGGGCGCTTACTGAATATAATACTCTTTCGCCGCTTAAAGTCAATCCCTTAGTGAATTTTGGCAATGCGCGAAGCGCGCCCGAAAGGCCTTGTCAAAATCTACTACGGGATCAAATCCGGGCAAATTAAAAGCCCCTGGGGGTTGGGGCTAAAATTTTTTGTTTGATTTTCCTAACAAGAAGCATTGCTGATTCCGCATTTGTGCAGATTTCCCTTCGAGTCCTTACCGGAGAACCTTAAAAACTCAGATTGAGGAACATGGTCGTAATTAATACTCGTTTGGGGGATGTGATACATCAACCTTTTCGCGGTGTTACAATGAACAGTGACTTTGTCCACCACCGATTCTTTGGTTGGATCTTTTTCTGCTTCTTTGATCAGAAAATCGCGAGCCGCTTGCGGGCTCATAAATGGCTCATGGCCATTTGGGATAACTTTTTTGGGCATAATGAACGGGATTTAAAAATGAATATTGTTTTTAAGTGAGTCCGGGTCATATGGTACCACATTGCAAAAGCGACCTCAAGGCCGCTTTTGCACACCTAAATTGTAGAAGATTTATTAGCCCAGTAGGTGATTATGCTTAATCACGTATTTCGTAAGTAATTGACACATTGGAGGTGATCTTATTCTCCCCCACCGGCAATTCTGGGGCCCTAGGAGCTCCGCCGTCGGCAGACATCAATTCTGCTTTAGCATACATAGGGTAAGGATTCATTCCTCCTTCTGAGAAATTAACGATTCTGACTAGCCGCACCTGAAGCTGTCTGGCCAATATTTTAGCTTTTGTCTTGGCGTCGGCGATGGCCAAAGCTCTCGCTTCATCTTTCAACGCATCTTCTTTGTCTATGGCGAAGTTTGGTCCGTTCATGTCAGTCACGCCGGCGATCGCCAAGCCTTCCACAATCTTGCCGGCATCATCTATAACTCTCACCTTCACTTCAATATTCTGCGAAACTTCATAGCCGGTTAAAATCTGCTTGCCGGGCGGGCAGTAAGACTGCGAGCAAGGCATTTGAGAATAATCATATTTAGGATATGAGCTGTAATTAGTGGTCTTGATATCCTTATCGGCCACCCCGTTGTCTTTCAAGAATTTGAGGGATTGATTGACCTTGTCAGTGACCACGGCTTGAGCGGCTTTCATTGTCTTGGCTTCATTTCTGACAGAAAAAGAAATCGTGGCAATGTCAGGCACAGCCGAAACTTCGCCTTTGCCATCAAAAGAGATAGTAGCCGGCGTCGCCGCTTCCCCGATGAATTTAAAACCCCTAAATTCTGAAATAGTCTTGGCCGCAAAAAGCAAAATGACGACAATCAGAAATATTTTAATTAACTTGATTATATTGGCCGGTAAAAATTTATCCATAATATATATTTTATTTATTAATTTATTTTCCTATTTTTAATAGTTCAACATCAAATGTTAAAGTGGCTTTCGCTGGAATAGATCCCGGAATGCCTTGGTCTCCATAAGCGAGATCAGATGGTATAACCAATTTTCTTTTTTCGCCGACTTTCATCCCGGCCACTCCTTCGTCCCAACCTAAGATGACCATGCCTTGGCCCAAAATAAACTGGTAGGGCGCGACATGACCGAATTTCGGATCAACATTTGAGTCAAAAGCCGCGCCGTCTTCAAATGTGCCGGTGTAATTGACCGAAACCGTGTCGCCTGATTTAGCGGCGATACCTGTCCCTTCGGAAAGGGTGGTAATTTGCAAACCTGTAATCTGATTTTGTCCTGCCGGCATATTGTCTTTTTTAACGCCGCCCCTGGAGACGAAATATAATCCGAGGACGGCAACGACTAAAATAATAATGGAAACAATAAGATTTTTTTGCATATGATTTAGCGAAATCATGTGATCCAACAGGATCAGGCTGGGCACATGCGCGTCGCTTTAACGCGGCTGACTAAAATTTAAAAGCTTTTAATAAATCAAGTATAATCTACTTCCCAAAAAACACAAAACCCTGGTGAGAAGACCACAAAAGAAACTACTAATTCATTCGCATGACTGATATTTGTAGTGTCGGTACCCAAACTGCCATGGTACAATTACGAGTGTATACACTTGGATAAATAGATGACTAAAATATCCTCAAAACAAAATGTTTTAGTGACGGTGGTGAAAAGTAAGCGGGATTTGAATTTAATTTTGAAAGAGGGTTGGTATCGGATTCCGCTTAAGTATGCGCCGAAACAGAAATTTAAATATTTGGCGTTCTACGGACCAATATCGGGGAATCTTGGCGGAAAAATAACTTACTATGCAAACATAAAAAAAATTACTCGCGCTACCCGCCGCGATCTTCTACCAAAGGAAGTTTCACATCCTCGGATTCACAATTTGTATTTGCATTTTGAGCTTAGAAAAATCTTTAAACTGCCCAAGCCGATCCGAAACAAAAGCCGGAGGCGCGTCTCTTTCGGCTTCACTACTCTCTCCCTCCTTAAAAAAGCCGGAGATCCTAATTATTCCCGAAGGGCCGGGGATATTTTAGATCTGTATGGTGTGCCGCCAATCGAAGAAATTTTTGAAAAAGCCTTAAAGGGCCTAAAAATAAAATATGTGCGCGAATACACGATCAGTAAAAACGGGAAAAAATATCGATTGGATTTTGCCATCTTCCCACCAGCGTTGACTTGTGGTGAGCCTGCCTGCCCTGAGTCTGCCTGCGGTGAGCCTGTCGAATCAGTCGAATGGGTCGAACCCATCAGTTCCAAATCAGGGTTGATCAGTAGCAAGCAAAAGATTGCCATAGAGTGCGACGGGGCAAAATCACACAGCCTGCTCTCGCAAAAAATCCGCGACCGCGCCAAAGACAAATTCCTGCGCCGGGCCGGATGGAAAATCCTCCGCTTTACAGAAAAAGAAATTATGGAAAAAGCCGATGGCCCCGAAGGAAGTCGAGGGATAGATGCCTGTATTTTAAAGCTAAAATCGTTACTGGACAAAGGGGAGCCCTTTGTCCCCTTAAAATTCGTCTTTTAGTGTTAGCCAGTCATTAATGAAGGCATCGAAGCTGGAGTCAGAAAAATAATCTGGAAAATCATCTAAGTTTAGAATATTTTTCTCTAAACGATCCTTTCCTAAGTGATCTAAGTAACTGGAATATTTATAATCCTCTAAATATTTTTTCACTTTTTTAAAATCTTTAATCCCCTCTTCTTTCCATTTTGGCTCAATCAGTTTAACAGGATTCAGTGGAATATAGGCAAATAAATATTTCAGATAGCGGTCATTGTCAACATGCTGGGCTCGAAATGGCCTGGTAAAGAGTGGTCCACTTCTTTTATTTTTCACATTGAAATACATTGACAGCGAAGTTAGATATTTGCCCATGAATTTACTAATGCCACCCTCTTCTTTTTCTTTAAGTAGGAGATGAATATGATTAGGCATCAGACTAAAAACACCGATCGATACCAAAGTATCTCGTCTTGGCAATTTAAAAAGTTCATATAAGTCGCTTAATTTAGGCTTGCCCTTTTTGCCATATTTCTGTTTCACCCAAGATGAAAGCTGAAAATTATCTTTATTATTTACTAGATACAAAAGAAGCATAGACCTGAAATAATCATGGTCGTTTAAGAAGATTTTTCTTTTCTCAACGCCGCGGGTATAGATATGATAAATTTCGCCTGGTGCAAATACAATTTTCCTTTCCATATCTTTATTGTAGACAAAGGGCTCCCCTTTGTCTAGGGGTTAGCAATACAAAACCCCGCCGAAGCGGGGTTTTGTGGGACAAAGGGCTCCCCTTTGTCCGGGTTGTTATTGACTAGCGTTAATGAAGGCTCGGGTAGCTGGACCGAAGATTCCTGTACCGTTAAGCAATCCGAGAGGAGCCAAGATGGCTATCCTGTTGGCTTCCTGAAATCTCCTGAGAGCTTCTCTGGTGCGAGGACCGAAAACATTGGTCTCATTCCCCGGCGAGCCGGCGCCAGAGGAAGCCAAAGTGAAGCCTTTGCTGTTGAGATACCGCTGAAGTCTCAAAACATCGGCGCTCTGGGTGCCTGGAGCGAGGGTAAGCTGGAAAGTTTGAGCGATGGCGCTGACAGCTTGGCCTTGGGCGGCCTGTTCGGCTTGAGCTAGAACCACTGCTTTTGCCTTCTCTTGGGCAATGACTGGAGCTAAGGCCAAATCTGAAGCTCTCTTGGAAGCCGCGCTTAAACCGCTAACTTGATAACTAGTGTTAGTTTCCTTGACTACCGTTGAACCTGCTTCTTTGTGCTTGGTGTTTAAAGTGAAAGTGAAATTAGGTTCAGGCGCGCCAGCTTGGGCCAGTAATACGGCGGCAGCGCCGGTGACATTTTCCGCGACCGTGAATTCAACAATACGAGCTTCATTAGAGATCAAAGTCTGATCACAGGTTCCCGGAGCGACGATTGTGTAGCCAGCCGGGACTTGAAGGCAGACATTGAGATCCCAGTCGGAATCAGAAATGAAGGTGAATGGATAGATTTGATCGCCATTGGTCCACTCGACGAAGTCTGGACGGTAGACATAGAGCTCTGAACCCTGGATGACTTCAGCCCGGTTTGAGCCACTCCATTGATACTTGCTGTTTTGAGAGAACATAGATTTCTGGACGAAGACATTCGGCTGACCGGGGACTCGATTGAAGCCGACATCTCTTGATTCACCAGCTTGCATGTTTGGCAGATCAAAGCCCATGTAAGAGGAAGCGCCGTTTGCATTGATGCCGGCTGGGCGAGATTTAACAAGGACAAGTTTGGAGCCAGTAGTTATATTGATGCCTTTCAAATCAGGATCGATAAGATTTCTTGGCTTCTTGGATGGAGCTATTGTTGGGGAGAAGGTTTCCAGAGCGGTAGCTTCGGCGCGACAGTTAGAGTAGATAGCCACATAGTTTTTCGGTGTTGTGCCGATATTAGAAGCACAGCTGCCCGCTTCACTAGAGAAGACTTTGGTTTCAAGCGCTGTATCCATGTGGATAGCGGCGCCATTGCCGGCAGCGACAGTCTCTTGGACGGAAACATTTAAGCGCGCGAGAACATAGGTTGTTTTAACCATAGCGACCGCGATATTGCCCGCGGCGTCATAAGCGGTGGAGGTGAAGCTGTAATCGCCTTGATCAGTGAGGACCGGAGTATAAGCGAAGTCGCCGTTAGCGTCGACTAGAATTTCCAAATTATCAAGACCTATTAGGGCGCCATCAAGAGTCTTAGCGAGAGTGAGGAGAACAGCTTTAGTTTCCCGGTCGGTCACACTACCGGAGATTGTAATTTGTTCACTGGTGGAAACCGGCAAAGGATTGACAGTAAGCACCGGATTGACTAGATCTTGAATCTCGTAAGAAGCGATAAATGTCTCACCGCCTTCGGTTCCGCCTCCTCCGCATAACGGATCACGGATTGGATCACATGGAGCTATTTGAGCCAAAATAACTGCCGCGGGTAATATTGCTGGCTCTTTTGGCAGTTCCGGAACAGCAAAGACATCGCATCTCGCGTCGCCAAAACTATTACAGACGGTGAGCCCGCCGAAGGCCCAGTCAGATATTGGAGTGAAAATCGTTAGCCAATCTTGATCCCTAATTACTCGCTGCGCGGAGTAATCAACATTTTCTACTAGAGGTTTTGGCTGGAAATCCAAGGTGGTAACTGTGCCCTCAAATACCAACCCAGCATCATTATGAGCGCGGATGGACATCCATGGGTTCACGCCGTCCCAGTCAATTTCAACATTATCATAGAGGTCATGAGCCAGAAGGCCATCAAGGACCACTCCAAAGGAACCTTTTGAGTCAACCTCGAGGTTGACTGGTCCTATGTATTCAGTCGGCCGGTTATTATCACCGATCGTAAGGGCGAGGATCGGGGCGGCTGACGCAATAACTTGAAGATTGGTGGCTGTCTCTACCCCATCAATCAGAACAATATCAGCCATTACTTCTACTCCGACAGTAAGATTAAGATTAACTGCGTTAGGGTCAGAGTAAGGATATGTTAGCCCTGTGACGTCGCTTAAAAAGAGGCCCGTAATAGGGTCGGCGTTAACCTGTGTAATACTTCCCCTTTGGCAAGTTCGGGTGGAACAGATTGGATCAAGCGCTTGGGTGAAGGCAAGCTGGATTCCGCTGGCTGGAGCGGTACCGAGAAAATTCGCTGTGCCATCTTGGAAATGTTGGACAACCGCCGCTCTCGGATTAAGTTTGAGCTCGGCTGTGGCTAGAGCGAGATCAGTGTTGGCTGTGGCGGTGATCGGCGTAGTTGGAGCAATTATTGAACCGCTTAGAGGAACATAGTCTACCGTGATCGGCACGCCAATCGTAAAGTGCTTCGTGAAGGTGTATGTATTATTCGCGACATCTGTAATATTTTCTATAATTTGATAGTCGCCAATAGGAAGCGCGTCTGGCAGTGGCGCGGAGAATAGGTATTCGGTGACGTTTAATGGGCAACCATCAATATTTCGACATTCAAATGGGTTTGGGGCACGAAGCAGGGTTATTCTTGAGCCA
>Ga0209641_10001519_pt1 | contig 20621 bp, 20 predicted proteins | sample RifCSP16_1_FD_184022 | JGI IMG/M metagenome (GOLD analysis project Ga0209641, IMG submission 184022) | Soil microbial communities from Rifle, Colorado - Rifle CSP2_sed 16_1 (SPAdes) (version 2) | ecosystem: Environmental > Terrestrial > Deep subsurface > Rock core/Sediment | place: Rifle... | reverse complement strand
AATAAGGGTCTATTATTATAATATTCGGGATTTTGGTAAGGGAAAGTACAAACAGGTCGATGATTTGCCATATGGTGGGGGAGCTGGGATGGTACTCATGCCAGATCCATTGACTCAGGCCATTGAAAAGGCGAAGAAGTCCGCACCTGCTCGTACATCAGTCATCTATTTGACTGCTGCTGGTAAACGCCTCAAACAAACTGCAATTGAACGCTGGAGCAAGAAGAAGGCCATTATCTTGATATGTGGTCACTATGAGGGAATAGACCAAAGGATTATCGATCTCTTTGTCGATGAGGAAGTAAGTATAGGCGATTTTGTTCTCACCGGAGGTGAATTGCCTGCTTTGGTTTTGATCGATGCTGTAAGTCGTTTACTCCCTGGAGTTCTTGGTTCTGATCTGTCCCATCAAGAAGAGTCGTTTAGTAAGGTCCTTAAACGCAAAAAAGAATATCCTCACTACACGCGACCCGAGGTGTTTCGTGGCTTATCAGTGCCAGAGGTCTTGTTGTCTGGTCATCACGCAGAGATCGCAAAATGGCGTAAAGAGCATTGCAGGTAACGATAAATTGTATTCTTGATTGTAATTTTGCTCTTACATAAGAGGTTTGTTTTGTGGTACAATTATATCGAAAGTTTACACTTGTATGCGTATTGGAATTGATGCCCGTCTGTATTCTCCGCGTTTCGGTGGTGTAGGACGCTACGTTCAGGAGTTAATCGATCATCTTGCTCACATAGATCAAGAGAATGAATATATACTCTTTTTTAACGAGGAAGATTATTCGCAATATTTGGCTCCAAATGCACGTTTCAGTAAACGTCGTATTACTGCCAAGAGAGGAACTCTGCAAGAGCAGACACTATTTGTAAAAGACTTAAATAGAGAACAGTTGGACCTTATGCATTTTACGAATTTTGATGTACCGGTTTTGTACAAAAAACCCTGTATCGTTACTATTCATGATTTATCGTTGATTAAATATCCGAGTGGCAGTCAAGGATTTTTACAAAAAATGCAGCAGAATATGATGCTGAACAATATCATGGCCAATGCCCGACGTTTAATCACTGTTTCCCAGGTGATCAAAGAAGAAGCAATTAAACTTGTTGGTGCTCCAGTAGACAGAATACGCATCATCAATAAAGCGGTGAGTGATCAATTCCAAACGGAAAGTGTGGATAAAAAATTATTGGAATCACTCAAGATTCGTCTCGGTATAGAGAAGCCTTATGTGTTAACTGTGAGTTTTTGGCATAAACAAAGTAATCTTATTAATTTAATAAAGGCGTACAATCTTTTCCGTAATCGATATAACACTGACAATCAATTAGTCATTGTTGGTAAACCGAATCAAGAAGAAGATGCTGTCCGACAGGTGATTACTGAATTAGGTCTTGGTAATCATGTAATTTTGACGGGTTTTGTTGATGACCGAGATCTTCCACTGATATACAAAGGAGCACATATGTATATTCATCCGGCTCTTGATGAGGGGTTTGGCATGACGGTACTTGAAGCTATGGCGAGCAATGTTCCTGTTGCTTGTGCCAATGCCGGAGCTCTTGCTGAAATTTGTGGTGCTGACAATGCGATTTTCTTTGAACCACAGGACACTACAAATATTGCCGAAGCTTTCCATCATGTTTTTGATGATGAGCATGTCTCATCTGCACTCAAGAAAAAAGGTTTGGAACAAGTGAAGAAATATAGCTGGAAGGACACTGCTGAAAAAACCCTAGCTTTATATAAAGAAGTAGCTCAAGAGCTACCTGCTCAAAATGGTGGTGCCGTCCAGGGAGTTGCTGGGATAGCCGGCTCAATGACAAAATCAATGACCGACACCGCTGGAAGGATGACCAAATCTGTGACTGAAACTGCTGGCAGATTACAGGACCAGGGTAAAGAAACTCTCGGGAAAGTTACTAAGAGAGAATAACTGACATGTTCCATCGCATCAAAAACCTGTTTCCCAAGGAATTACAGAAACGAGGCTTATTAAAGAGTGTTCATGCAGTACAAATTGTTTCTGAATGGTCGAATGTGATACGCCAGATAAATGCAGCTTTTATCGACAAGACGAGAGCTATGACTTTTAAGTCTGGAGTCTTAACTATTCTCTGTGAACATGGTGCTGTAGCGCAAGAACTTGAATTGCACAAAGACAAAATTACTCAGATTTATCAAAAAGTTTTTCCTGGTGAACACCTGCAGCTTCGTTTGCGAATTGGGGCTTTGCCAAGCCAAGATGAGCAAATGCTTTCTCAGTAGGCCTTCGACCTTGGGTGGTGCGTTCTAGAAAGCCTTCCTGGAGGAGATATGGCTCATAGACATTGAGTATGGTTTCTTCAGTTTCATTGCATGCGGAGGCCAGGGTTTTGATCCCTACTGCGCGTCCTTGAAATTTTTGTACCATGACTGTGAGCAGCATGGTGTCATTGTTGTCCAAGCCGTTTTCTTTTATCCCAAGGCGATGAAGACAGTCACTTACAAAATGCCTATCGAGATTTTTTACCTCGGCAATTTCAGCAAAATCACGAATACGTTTGAGAAGCCTATTGGCAATACGTGGTGTGCCACGGGAACGAGCCGCAATAACTTCCGCAACATCGTTTTGGAGCAATACTCCTAGTATTCTGGCAGTGCGCTCAATGATCTGAGTGAGTTCTGACGTTGTGTAGAATTGCAGTCGGAAAGTTTCGCCGAAGCGATGACGCAGAGGTGCAGATAAATCACCATTTCTTGTTGTTGCTCCGATCAAAGTGAAAGGTGCGAGAGGTATAGAAACAGCTTCACTACTTTGACCCTTGCCCACCATGATATCGAGGCGGAAGTCTTCCATGGCACTGTAAAGGATTTCTTCCAGTGGTAATTTGAGGCGATGTATTTCATCGATGAAGAGGACTGAATAGGGTTTTGCAGCATTGAGTACTGAAATTATGTCTGATGGTTTTTGTAACGCAGTTCCCGAGCTTACCAAAAAGTCGACATCCAATTCATGTGCGATGACATTGGCTAATGTAGTTTTGCCGAGTCCCGGTGGACCAAAAAGGAGGAGATGATCGAGGGCTTCGTTTCTTTTTTTTGCAGCCTGTATGAAAATCTGCAAATTATCCTTGATATCTGTTTGCCCAATATATTCACGTATCGTTTTGGGGCGCAAAGAAATTTCCCAGGTTTCTTCTTTTTTACTGAGTGTGGGTTGTATGATAGCCGTATCAGCTTTTTTGCGCATGTTTTTTGATAGCTAATGTGACTAATTCTCCTGCAGAAGCTTTTGTAGAACTGTTTTTTAATAATTCCTGAATAATGTGACTCTCATAGCCGAGACGACTCAGGGTAGTAAACGCCTCTTGATAGGCACTGTTTCCACCCAATGTAGGAGCAAGGTCAGTTGGGACTTCAACTAATTCAATCATGATTTTGAGAGCTGTTTTTTTGCCAATGCCGCTAACGCTTTCAAAAAATCCCTTATTTTTTTCAGTTATCGCACGAAGTAAACGGTCCAGACCCGAACTTAATATATTGAGAGCAGTTTTGGGACCAATACCTGAAATATTGATCAAGCGCTTGAACCATTTTTTTTCTTCACGCGTGCCAAAGCCATAGAGTTGATATTGTTCACTGGTGATGTGTGGATAGACAAAAAGCTGAATATTTCCTCGCTTATGATATGACTGATTATGAGGTACGAATATTTCATAGCCTATGCCGTTATTCTCAACTAAAAGGAGATTATTGTCGACATCGATAATGGTGCCGGAAAGGTAATGAATCATAGTGGCAAGTTCGGAGGCACTATACCATCTTGCGAGGAGTGAGGAAATATTGTAATTCTAGCTCTGTTGTAATAATTGACTCCTATGAATTTTGCTCAGTTCCTCTCTTTTGATTATTGGTTCGAAGTAAATCCTGTCGGCGATTTCCAATATTTGCGCCTACTGACATGGGTAACAATCGGTTTCTTTGCTCTCGCAATCATTTTCCAACTGTGGGCGCGTTTTGGCCATATGAACGGTGTTGTACGTCGTTTTCTACGTCGACTGCCAGGGCCAATGTATTTGACCGGTATTTTGTCCGCATTTTTACTCTTTGCTCGTTTCCAAAGAGCACCATACGTCAGTATGCGTTTTGTCTTAGCTCTGGTGTTTTTCTTCTTTGCGCTGTGGCTGATTACTGTTGTTGTCAAATTTCTGTTGCACTACAAACAAGATGTGGGAGCATATATAAAGCGTAAGGAGAATAAGAAGATGAAGAAGAAACTCAAGTTCTAAGTTCAAAGTTCTAAATTCTAGGTTGAACTCAATCATTTTTTGGTCTTATTCTATGGAAAGACTCTCGATTATTTGCTTGTCTTCATACGAGATGAACGGTTTTCTTGAGTCTTAACGCTGAACTTAGAATTTAGAACTTAGAATTATTTTAGTATTTTATTTACTGCTTCTTTGACGACATTGCCGTCGGCAGAGCTGCCGAGTTCTTTCATAACCATACCCATGGCTTTACCGAAGTCTTTCTTTTCGGAAATATTTTGAGCTGAGAGAATTTCTTGTACTTTGGATTCTACTTGTTCAGCTGAAAGTTGTGCAGGTAAGTATCCTTGAATGATATTTATTTCCATTTCTTCCTTCGTGGCTAAATCAGTGCGGCCGGCATCTTGGAATTGCTTGTGAGAATCCTGCCGCTTCTTAAGTTCTTTTCGGAGTAAGGTAACAATTTCATCATCGCTCGGTTCTTTGCCGGTGTCGACTTCTACTTGTTTTACTGCAGAAGTGAGCAAACGGAGTGCATTTACCTTCTCACTTTCACCGGATTTCATAGCCAGTTTTACATCATTATTGATGCGTTCACGTAGTTCAGACATACTTTTTAAGTTAATATATTTTCACGATTCACAATTTACATTTTAAATGCAACTTTTCCTTATTTACATGCCATGATTTATGTGGTATATTAACACTTTTCATATTTTCAGATTGAAAATGTATGAAAAAAGTGGAAAAAGAGAACAATTAATTTTTCTTATGTGAAAGCCAAAAGATCAAAGTTGACATACAGGAATTCGCCAAGTATAGTGACAGACGAGAAAGTTACTAAGCGCACTATGACCAGCTCCCCCTCCACTTACTCTTCATGGAATAAACTTGCACTCAATGATGTCATCGAAGAGATGTTTATGGTTCTGACCGATAAAGAAAGGGAAGTGCTGATTCGTCGATATAGTCTACATAATCAGCCAAAAGAGACTTTGGAAAAAATAGGCCAAGGTTTTTCGGTAACTCGTGAACGTGTTCGTCAGATTGAAAATGCAGCTCTCAAAAAGTTGCGACGTACGTTGAGTAACACCAAACTTAAAGAGGTCACTCAAAGCGCTTTTAATATTTTGGAAAGTCATGATGGACTACTTTTAGAATCAAAATTGATTCAGAAAATAATTCAGACGGTCACTGATCTCGCGATTGATAGTAATATTGTAAAATTAGCGCTCAGTATCGAAGAGGACATTATTAAAGTCAAAAAGAATAGTTTATTCAAACCAGCATGGCGTCTTGATCGTATTCAGGAACGATTGCTTCGTGATGTTATAGATGCTGCTTATGAGATTTTAAGGAAGTCCAATGATATTCTTGGCGTGCAAGATCTCATAGGGAAAATTAGCAAGAAATTGGGACAGAAAGCATCTGAGAAATTTATTCTCGCTTGTTTGGAAGTCAGTAAGCTCTTTAAACGAGTGGAAACTGGTTGGGGACTTATGGAATGGAGACATATCAATCCTAAGAGTATTCGTGACAAGGCATACATAGTGCTCAAACGTGCCACGAAACCACTTCACTTTGTAGATATTGCCAATCGTATTGTCGATGCCGAATTTGATCATAAGGTAGTTACCATACAGGCTGTACATAATGAGCTTATTCGTGGTGAGAACTTTGTGCTGGTAGGTAGGGGGCTTTATGCACTCAAGGAATGGGGGTATGTAGAAGGTACCGTTAGTGATGTGATTGAGCGTATTCTCAAGAAAGCTCAGAAGCCGTTAGAAAAATCTGAAATTGTTAAACGTGTTTTAGCTGTTCGCCAAGTAAAGATTGGAACCATAGCTCTAAATTTGCAGAAAAACCCACGGTTTGTTCGTGTTGGTCGTGCGGTGTATGAATATCGAGGATAACTCAAGTTCAGAGTGCTGATCTCTGAGTTATGAGTTGAAAATCGAATCACTTTGAATGTGATCTCGTCTTTTTGAAGTTGCTAAATACCTAAAAATATTGTCTAGTTATTTATGGTGAGAGGTATAATAGAGATGGTCCTATTATTATGTATGTCTAAAACGTCTCTTCTTGATGTGATAAAAACCGCTTCCAAAGTGGCAGTGATTGGAGCTTCTCGTCATCCAGAGAAGGTTGGTTTTCAAATTGTCAAAAATATTCAAACCTTGGGGTTTCAGGGAGAAATATTTTTGGTGAATCCTGATGCTCCAGAAATATTGGGGATACAGTGTTTGACTAAGATCAAACAAATCCCGGCAACAGATATTGCTATTTTGGCCGTGCATTCCAAAGATACTTTGGAGGCCGCTAAGGAAGTGCTAAGGCAGGGAACAAAGATACTCATAGTGATCAGTAGTGGTTTTCGAGAGTATTCAAAAAAAGGTGCCTTGCTTGAAGATAAGCTACGAGAATTATGCCAGAGAAACAATGTAAGGCTGATCGGCCCGAATTGTATGGGAATAGTCGCTCCACATCAGCACTTGAACCTTTCTTTTTCTAGTTCACATATTCGACCGGGAAATATAGCCTTTCTTTCACAATCTGGCGCTTTGATCAGTGCTTTGCTTGATTGGTCATGGCCGCGTCATCTTGGCTTCTCATTCCTCGCTTCTTTAGGAAATGAAGCCGATGTGAATGTAAATGATATGCTTCGTGCTTTGAAAGATGATGATAAGACGGAAGTAATCGCAATTTATGCAGAACAAATAATCAATGGTAGAGAGTTTATGGAGATCGCTCGACAGGTAGCAAAAAAGAAAAAGATCTTCTTGTTAAAAGGTGGAGTTACCATAGCCGGAAGTTGGGTGGCAAAATCTCATACAGGATCTATTACGAGGTCTCTTGATATTACAAAAGCTCTGTGTCGTGCCACCGGTATTACTTTTGTGGAAGATACAGAAAGTTTCTTCCAGTCGCTCATGCTGGCATCTTGGATCAAACTACCTCATCATCCGGAATTTTTCGTTATCGGTAATGCTGGCGGTCCGGGAGTGATTGTTACTGATAATTTTGAGAAAGAGCATGTGTCTTTATTTAAACCGGAAATAGTGCCTGTGAAATGGCAGCAAAAATATTCCCATATACCTTGGACTAATCCGCTTGATCTCCTTGGAGATGCTCGCCAGGAGCGCTATGCCGACGCCATATATCTCCTTGAGCGTGAAGCAAAGAATACTATCATGTTTGTCGTCCTCACGCCCCAGGCGTTGACCGATGTAAATTTGATCGCCCAATCAATTCGTGATTTTAAAGTCCTTCATCCCAAGCAAGGTATCGTGGCATGTTTTATGGGAGGAAAACGTGTTGAAGAAGGGAAAGCTATTCTCTATAAAGAACATATACCGTGTTTTGATTATCCTGAATTGGCGATATCACTGCTCGCGAAGATGGTGAAAGCAAAGGAGATTGGTGAGACTTTTTATAAGGTTAAAAAAGTTTCTCGAAAATTAGCAGACCTCAAATTGAAGCAAATTCCTGTTACAGCAGATCGTGTACCTAAACTCAAATATCCTGTTGTCCTCAAAGCTTCGACTCCCCATTCGTCAGAGCTTTATCATAAAGCGAGCGTTGGGGCAGTAACTTTGGATATTCGAAATGAAGAGCAGCTTGCGAGAGCTTTGCATGATATGAAAAAAAGGCTCAAAAAATATACAAAGGTCCAGTATTATGTTGAGCCCTTTATTGATCCAGGGCGAGAGATATTGATGAGTGTTCGTCGGGATTCGGATTTTGGTACTATCCTCACTATCGGTTTCGGCGGCGAATGGGTACAGGTATTGAGTGATAAAATTATCATGATAGCGCCATTTTCTCAGTCAGAAGTACGAGAGGCTCTCAAAGAACTGCGAGGGTACAGCGCTTTGGTCGATCAGCTGGATATTACCAGAGACATTGCTGATATAGCGGTACTTTTGGCTAGGGAGTTGGAAAAACGCAAAGACCTAGAATTAATTGAAATCAATCCGGTAAGATTTGTTGGGAAGAAGGTATATATTTTGGATTGGAAGGAACTTCAAAATTCTAAATTCTAAATTCAAAATTCTAAGTTGTTTGTGAGTTTAATTTAGAACCTAGAACTTAGAACTTAGAACTTAGAACTTATTTTAGGTGTTTCATAAACTCTTTTTCGCTGAGTATGATGACACCGAGTTCTTGAGCTTTCTTGAGCTTGCTACCCGGCTCTTCTCCGCAGAGCAGGTAATTGGTCTTGCTGGAGACTGCGCTTTGGATGATGCCCCCACTGTTTAATATCTCTTCTTTAGCTTGTTCTCGACCAAAGTTTTTAAGGGTACCAGTGATAACAAAGGTTTTGTCAGTAAAAAATGTTTTCTTTTTGGCATGATAAAGATCAAGTGCCTCAATTCGTACGCCAACGTGAGATAGTTTCTCGATCAAATGTTGATGATCTTTTTCTTGCCACCATGCCACAAAACTCTTGCTCGTTTCTTCGCCAAAGCCACTGATACTGAGCAGGTCTTCTGCTTTGACGATGCTAAGAAATATAATCAGTGGATGTAAGACTTTCGGCTCTCTTCCAGCATGATTGAACATTTCTTCATATTTCTGCACCACTTCCTTATGAACATGCTGACTGGCAAACAAAGCTATATCTCGTGCCGTTTCTTCACCGATATGTCGTATGCCTAAGGCATAAAGAAAACGTGATAATTTGATATGTTTGGCAGCTTCTGCAGCCTGTAAGAGTTTGGTAATTTTTTTTTCTTTAAAAAGTGGTAGTGTCGCTAGGTCTTCGTCTTTTAGTAGGAAGAAGTCGGCAATATCGGTAATTAAATCACGCTCCAGCAATTGATCAATAACTTGTGGACCCATGCCATCGATATCAAAAGCTTTTTTCGACGCGGCATGAATCAATTGTTCACGATGCTGGGCAAAGCATTTCTTGTTGGTACATCGGACAATGGTTCCTTCATTTTCTTCAATAGTGGCCGAATGACAATTGGGACATGTAGTAGGGAAACGAAATGATTTCTCTTTGCCGGTTCGAAGTTCAGGTAGTACGCGGATAATTTCTGGAATAATATCTCCAGCCTTGTGGATAATGACTGTATCACCGATACGTATGTCCTTACGTTCGATTTCACGTTTGTTGTGTAAGGTGGCTCTCTTTACTGTACTACCAGCCAAATCTACCGCTCGTAACTCCGCTACCGGGGTAAGGGCACCGGTACGACCAATTTGAATCGTAATGCCTTCGATAACTGTTGATGCCTCTTCAGCTGTGAATTTGTAAGCAGCCATCGCGCGAGGAGTCTTGGCGGTAAATCCCGCTTGTTTTTGAATATCTAATTCATTGACCTTCACTACGATGCCATCGATATGAAATGGTAGTTTGGCTCGAATTTTTTCAATATGCTGATAAAATTTGTGTACACCTTCGAGAGTGTATGCGAGGTGTGTATGTGGACTGGTACTAAAACCTAATTTTCTCAAAAGCTCTAAGACTTTTTCTTGTGTAGGAGGAGGTTTAGGAAAATTATTTTTGCCCAGGGTGTATATAAACATGGCTAAATCTCGCGTAGACGCTATGGCGGGATCTAATTGGCGCACCGATCCAGCGGCGGCATTTCTGGGATTGGCGAATACTTCTTCACCTTGTTTTTCTAATTTGTTATTTAATTTCTCAAAACTTTTTTGTGGCATGTAAACCTCACCAGAGACTTCCACATCATGAGATTCTTGCAATTCTAGCGGTACTCCATAGAGAGTCTTTATCGTATGAGTAATATCTTCTCCCATGACTCCATCTCCGCGAGTCAGCGCGCGAACGAGTTTACCTTTTTCATAGTGTAGGGAGACATTGAGACCATCTATTTTTAATTCGCAAAAATAATTCCATTTTGCCTGAGGTAGAAGTCTTCTCAGTCGTTCTTCCCAATCTTGTAATTCTTCCCAGCTAAATATGTCGCTAAGGCTCCATTTGCGACTCAGATGTGCGTGCTTTGGCAGTCTTCCGCTAAGTATGCTTCCTATTCTCTGGCTGGGGGAGTCTGAAGTAATGAGATCCGGGTAGGATGTTTCCAGATCAATTAATTCTTTTTTGAGATCATCACGAGCAGCCTCAGAAAAAATACTTTTGTCTTGAACAAAGTAATGGTAATTCCATTCCTGAATGAGTTTTTTCAGTTTAGCTATTCTTTGTGCTGCTTGGTCGTGGGATACTTGGGTCATATTCCAATAAAGTGCTTATGGTGACGAGTTCAAAGCCTCTTTGTCGTAAACCATCGATGATTTCCGGCAAAGCCTTGGCGGTATTCTCTTTGCCAAGATGCATGATGATAATAGCACCATTTTCCGCCTTCGTCAGAGCTTCATGTACTATATATTCTTTTGTGCTTTTCCAATCCAAAGTATCAATGTTCCAGGCTATCGAGGTGTATCCCATCTGATGAATGATTTTTAAAATCTTTTCTGTTTTGGATCCGTAGGGAAAACGAAAATATGGCTTTGGTAAATAACGATACTCATTTACAAGAGTATTTTCTTGATTTTGTATTTCTTGTCTGATTCTTGGTCCGCTGATTTTTTTGAAATCAGGATGGTTGAAGCTGTGATTACCCATTTCATGACCATCTGCAATGATCATTCTTGTAAGTTCTTTTTCTTCGACCAACCACTTCCCAGTGAGAAAAAATGTACATTTTACATTTTTTTCGCGCAGAATATCTAGCATTTCTTGCGAAATATCAGGATCAAGTCCATCGTCAAATGTCAGGGCAATAACGGGTTTTTCTGTACCGCCATGGCGTAATTCTAAGACCTGACTAAGATCTTTGGTGAGTGATGGTGTGATAATTGTTGCTGGAATATGTGGATAACTGACAAGTGAAATCTCAGGTATGGTATCTGCTACGTGTATGATGCTTGCTTCTAACATCAAAGCAGAGACACTACCGAGCAGTGACTGTAGCAGAACAACGATAATGTGAATGATTGTCGCGAACATAATCAGATATTCATTTCACGCAAGGTTTTGATGCGATCATCAATAGGAGGATGCGTTGCGAAAAGTTTGTTGAGTTTCCCGACTTTGAGTGGATTTGCGATAAAGAGATGCGCTGTAGCATGATTGGCATGAAGCATTGGTCGTCCGTAGCTTTTGATCTTCTCCAAAGCATTAGCAAGTCCCTCCGGATATCGTGTAAGCAAAGCCCCAGATGAATCAGCAAGGTACTCTCTCTTTCGGGAAATGGCCAATTGAATCAATGTGGCAATAATCGGTGAAAGAATAATGAGGACAATGCCAATGATCACAAAGACGAGATTTGCAGACCCTTGCCTTTCTCGTCCTCTTCCCCCCATGAAACCGAAACGAATAAACCAATCAGCCAACATGGTGATCGTTCCAACCATGACAGCTACCAAAGTCATAAACAGGATATCGTAATTTTTGATATGGCTGAGTTCGTGAGCCAGGACACCTTCTAATTCACTTTTACTCAAAAGTTGGCGCAAACCTGTAGTCACTGCAATAGCAGCATGATGAGGATTTCTTCCGGTAGCAAATGCGTTGGGAGAGGGGTCACTAATGACATACACACGTGGCATGGGAATATCAGCCACTTTTGCGGTATTTTCCACCAAATGAAAAAGTTCAGGATCGTCTTTCTCTTCGATCTTATGAGCACCATTCACAGCTAATGCGATAGAATCACTGAAAAAATAACTAAAAAATGTGGAAAATAGAGCGATGCCAAGGGCAATAATCATACTCTCTCTGACATTGCCATAGACAGCTCCATAGGCATATCCCAGGAGTACGATAAATCCCATAAATACAAATATGAGGAAAAATGAGCGAAATTTATTGCGTGCGATATGTGAGTACGTAGTCATAATCAGTTAACAATTAACAATGGAACTGCATGGATGATACCTGTGAACGAAAGAATTGAAAATATAAAAAGTTCTAAGCCTATGATCCGTCGACACTACTCGGGACCCAAGCTTAGAACTTAGAATTTAGAACCCTTCGATGCACTCAGGGCAGGCTTAGAATTTTTATTAGCGTCCTGTACAGGGATTAGGTGTGCTTGGTGTAATCTCATGACGAACACAGTTAACCAAACGATGGAATCGTAAATCTATGCCTTCACGTCGACCATCACATGTCCAATATGCATCACCTGCTGCATCACGGTGTTGGAATGTCATCACAAATGTAGGGCGTCCGGCTGCATTTACAAGTTCGCAAGCGAGATTATTTGTAGTGTCAGTGTCATGGGGGAAAAGATGATTTTCTTGACTAATAGCTGGAGTTAGTTGAATTAAGTGTAATGTTCTTCTGGCAATGTAACTAGCATCATAAACACAAGCATGTTCGGGTAATTCACGGTAGCAGCGCTCTCTTTCAGTTCTAAATGCATCTGTACCTTGATCTTGGGGAATAGCGATAGCCACACCAGCTTCGATAGGACCACTGTCTGATACATTTGCGCCATCAACTATTGCTGCATCAACAATTCCGACGTCTGCACTAGCATCAACTGATGCATCTTCCATTCCTGAGTCCATTCCGGCGTCTGCTATGCCACTGTCTTGATTACTAGCATCATTCATTCCTGAGTCTATTCCTGCGTCTAGTGTGGTAGGAGGAGGTGGAGGAACAATACCTGCGTCTCTGCCGGCATCACTAAGATAGCGACCGATGAGACTGATACCACTGTCTGTTGTAGTAGTTGGAGACGGTGTATTACCACACGAAGGAATACAACAACCACTGAGAGATGATGACAGGAGAAGCATGCCACCCAAACTTAATTTTCTTAATTGTGCGCGAAGTGAGAATCGTGTTGCAGATTCCTTGGTGCTCGCGATAGATGATTTTTCTAATGATGAAAACATATGAGTAAGCTTTTTTAGGAAATAAATTAACGACGAGGACAACCTCGGTGATCGGGAGCCATTCTACAAATAGCCTCAGTAGCTGTTCTTTGGGCTTGTCTTAGACCGTCTAATTGTGCTTGTCTATTTCTGATCTCTTCTTCAAGACGACCAATTTCCCCCTCTCTTGTATGCATATCTCTATCAAGAGTCGCTACAGAGGAATTAATGACTGTGGTTGGGTCTGCTGCAGCGGGAGTTTCGGGTGTGGAATTACAAGCCACAAGTCCGCTAGCTAGCACGAATGCACGAATACTTTTGGAAACGCTGAGGGAAGGTACGTAAGAGAGCTTCATATTGAAAAGTTATAAATATAAAAGACTGTATAATACTACAAAGGAAAATTAAGTCAATACCTATCTACTACTTCGTGTACATGGCACATGGGTATAATACGTTCCTACGCGACTAACTGTGTTATCTAAAGTACATGTATGCAGTTGACCGTTCATCATGAACGTAAATGTGTTGCCATCCATATGTGCGGTATCGTCGCTTGTTCGTCGCGTATCGAGATGATTTTCACGCTGAATATCACGTGGGAATGGAATTGGTCCAACGATTCTATGTTCGCCATCGACGCCAATGGTTGTCATGATTTGCATGCACACAATCCCAGCAGTGCGTAATTCTTCCACACATTGATCAATCTCTATTCTTTCGCCAGCCAAAGAATGAGGAGGGTAAACAGTGAGATGTCTCATGGATCTTGCCAAGTCAACAACTGAAGCGTCAGTATTGCCAGCTTCAGGAGGTGAATCTGCATCAGCAGTTATTCCAGCATCAGCTACTTCTGTGTCCCTACCACTGTCGCGAATCGATCCATCAAGTAGACCACTATCAAGAGGAGCAACAACATCCACATCATGCCCAGCATCCAGGACATCATGAATGTCTGTTCTCGCATCTCGAGCGTTCATGGCACTATCGAATGCGTCGATACCAGCATCAGAGATATAATGAGTATCAACTCTTGCATCCGGTAGAGACAGGATTGCCAAACTAGCGTCTGCAGCGCCGGCATCACTACGAGCTGAATACCTAGGACTAATGTCACAATTCCTGCTACCGATGATCGCAACTAAGCCAATCCCTGCTAGACCTAAAAGGCCAAGGCCTATGCTTCCCGCAGGAGCTATCTGAGAGATTTTTTCTCGAATACTGCGTCGATTTTCCATTTCCGGATGAAGTATTGCGTCATTTTTGATTGCCTCTAGTTGTGCAATAAAAGCTGCATAATCTGTGGTAACAAGTCGATCATGAAGGTCATGAATGCACCTTTCGGCCACTAATATGTCATTACATGCATCGTCTACAAGTTCTTCATTGTAATGAGGATCATTTGGTAGGCTTGTTGCTCCTGTGCTATCCATCTGATAGATGGCTTCAGTGATTTTTGCTACGTGTGAGCGTAATTCACTCGCGAATCTCCGCATCTCTTCATGATCATAAGGACTCTCTCTTGTCGTATGCTTTGGAGGTGTAATGTCGGCAACTCTTAAAGTTTTCTGCAGATGAATAATATTTTCGCCACCTTTTTTGATCGTCTCCAAATGAGACAATAATTCATTCGCTTTATCACTGATCTTGGTGACTCGATTTTGAAGTTTTGGTGAAACTTTTTTTACAATAGTATCTTGAGATAAAATTGCCGTTCTCTGCTCTATCGCATCCTTCATTTTAGCCACAGCATTGTTAATTCTCTCGACGCTGTATTTGATTTTAGCAAGATCAGTTTGTAATTGTTCTACCTTTTTGCGGTTTACCTTGGATGTACTTTTGTCTTGCCCCTTAATTTCGGCACGGAAAGATGGAGATGGAGAAGATGAAGATGAAGGTGGAGATGAAGATGGAGATGAAGATGGAGATGAAGGGGGAGGGGGCACGACTAATTGTGCCGGTACAGAAATAGAATGAGTGTCTATGATGCTGAGCTGATCTATAATGTATGCTAGTTCAGTGCTTAATCGTGTAAAACCTTTTTGGTAACCAATAATAGCATCGCCTACATGGTTGAGAGATTGGCTTTCCATTTTGTTTGCACGTTCAGGTGTGAATTTTCTTCTTAGTGCATGAGTGAGTCGATTGAACTTTCTGATGTCTATTATTTTTTGAGTGTCAGTAATATAGCGATGGATGTCATGAGACTTTCCTATAAATTCACTAATTTTCATGAGAACACTGGGGTGCAGATCCTGGATAGCGATTTTTTTTACCTGTAGTGCACTGCAAACCTGTAAGGCGTGATTGATTGCATCTGCAATTCCTTGAGTCATGGCTTTGCCGAGCAAGGCACTTTGTTGCCCGTTTGCCAATTCGTCCGGGATAGATTTCTTTCTTCGCGTGAGAGAGTCTATTTCCTCTGAAAATTTAGGCAGAATATGATTGGTTAGCACCTGATCCAATGCCAATGTGTTCTGTAAAGCGATCGAAAGTGTGCCAGACAATGTTCTAATTTTCTCCTTTAATTCATTTTCTTTCCTCTCAAGACGTTTATAAGATTCATCAGATTTTTTGACTGTAGGATTGGCAGGCGTAGGAGTCACAATTAATTGTTTCGGTATGGTGGACGTAGGAGACACAAGATCTTGTGCCGGTACGGGAGAAGATGGAGATGAAGATGAAGGTACAGTCGAAGACGTTGGGGTTGTAGGCGGCACAATTAATTGTGCCGGTACGGTGGGTGCAGATGAAGATGGAGGAGAAATGGAATCAGCGATTGTGGGGTCGATGATGATTGATGGAAGAGGTTCATTTTGCTGTGTCTCTGCTGACACAAGGGAGACATCTTCTTTTGAGGTGAAGAGTGGTTCAGTAGCGGTAATGCTCTGTTCTTCTGATTGGTTGCCAGGTTGTGGCTCAGTGGAAATGGCGAGAGACTGCGCCAAATTATTCAAATCTGATGGTACGGCCGGTGCCGATGGTACAGGGGATGACGGAGGTGGGATAGCACCAAATGGTGGAATCAGGGTGGGAATATGAGGTGGGTTTTTGATGATTCCCAAAAAATCAGTAATCTCTTCAAACACTGAAACGATATTCTTTAAAGCTTCATCGATGGTTTTAATTGCTTGAAGAATTCCCTTTGTATTTTCAAGTAACAGCTCTTTTTCTTCTATATTAATTTCAGAAACTCTTTTTGTGCCATGTTCTTGAATATATTTATTTATTTGACCTATGCTATGAACATGGATCTTAAGTGCGTTTATGCGAAATTGAAAAGAATCAGGATCCTTAAAAAATTCCAAGTTGATGTATGTATTATTTATCTCCAAATCTAATGTCGAAACCTCAGAAGAAACTGACTCAACTAATGCCTGAAATTCTTTTGTTTCTTGAATAATTGTATCGTCGGCTTTAACCAGTGACAAATATACTTCCTTCAACAACTCACCAATTTCTCTCTCTTGATCATTATTTCCAAGTTGTGAGATAGAGTCAGTATTTTTGTTTTGCTCCTTTGCCAAAATGCCAGTGTCGTTGAGATCTACAATAAGAACTGGTAATAGCCTTTTTAGCTCATCGAGATTTTTCAAGAATCTTTCAGCGAGTTCTTGCCTGATATTTTTTTTCTCGATTTGTTCAGGAGGAGTTCCGTAAGGGTGTGCATCCTCCTCTGGTTTTTTGGAATTGGTCATAAAGAGGCAGTAGAAGGGGAAGGTGATATTATCACGATTTATCGTTACCTTGTCAAGGACTGATTGGATATTCGAAAAAAGGGCAGCAGATGCGCTACCCTTGTGATCTCTTAGTCCGACCTTGATGTTTTAGAAACTTACTTTGACATTCTTTCGTTCTTTCTCATCTTCCAATTCGAAGAACTCTTTTTTCTTAAAAGCGAACATGTTGGCAATCACATTACTTGGGAACGTATCAATTTTTGTGTTGAGATCACGAACATTGCCATTGTAGAAACGGCGAGCAGCTTGGACCTTATTCTCAGTGTCAGATAATTCTTCCTGTAACTTCATAAAGTTCTCGTTGGCTTTCAGTTGGGGATAATTCTCTGCAACAGCAAAAACACTTTTCAATGCTTGACTGAGCATGTTTTCATTCTTGGCCTGTTCTGCAGGAGATCCTGATTGCAATGCTTGTGCACGAGCCTTTGTTACCTCTTCAAATACTGAACTTTCATGCTTTGCATAGCCTTTGACTGTTTCGACGAGATTAGGAATCAAATCATGGCGGCGTTTCAGCTGTACATCGATGTCTGACCATGCTTCTTCACTGCGGACTCGCAAGGTCACAAGCCCGTTATAAAGTACGACGATAAGAACTGCTGCTACAGCTAGGACTATGAGGATGATGGTCATAAAAATGTAAAATTTAAAATGTAAAATGAAAAATTAAGATGAAGATGAAGGAATTTAGATGAAGATTTAGGGTAGGATTAGGGCTGAGGATAAGGAATAGCGAACTAGGGAGTAGGCGATGGAGACTGAGGAATATGCTCTCTTTTTGTGTAATTGTCACGCAGTTCTATGATAGTACTTGCGACCAAAGATGGCCAGCGAACATAGGTCATTTCGAAAACATTTCCTTCCGGACCTGCGGTTTGGATATTCAATTTTCCATAATGAAGCATAGTCGGCCAAAAGCCTTTTACCCCACTATTTACATCTTGAATTTGTGCCAGATTTGCTTCGGAAATCCTTCGATCAAAAAGTCGAGTTTGGTTGATGTCTACCATGCGACGGTCAGTAAAGATTATGAGGTCCAGGCGATGATCAATCCATTTTACGTAGTACCAAAAAAGTGCAAATAATACATAAAGGTGCATGATTACTATGCCGGCATCTATGTAAACCGTATGAGGGATGGGCCAGACAAGGTTAACGATAAAATACAAAATCAGTGGCCAAAAAACTGCAAAAAAAGTTGTTGTTAAAATTGCGAAATCAACGATCCAATGTTTACGAATAATAAAGACTACTTTTTCATCTGCGCTTTGTCCGGGAAAAGCACGTGTACCGGGATGGAGCGTGGGGCGGTAAGGTTTTAAGCGATCTTTCATTGCATGAGTTGGTCAATGTTCAAACCAAGAAGCATACGGAAACCGTTAATAACCAAAAGGATCCCGACAACAATATAAATATATGTCAGACTACGAGAAAGTGTATCTGTTTTGTAAGCGTATGTATAGACTTGTTGTATTGCTATGACAGACAGAATCGCCCAGATAAGTACGATACCACTGTAAATCAGAATCAATGTTAACATAAGTGATGCTAGAGGATAGCTTCACTTTAAGGAAAAACATATAAATCTGCAACAAACTAACTTGTTCTGAGTGCCTCTTTTGCTACTTGTTTCATGCGAGTAGTCATATCACTTGCTTTGCCCACGCCGCTTTTGCGTCGTGCTAAAGTGAGCATTTCCTGTATGGTAGCGGGAGAAGTCCCTTCAAGAATTCTCAGTAATATAGCGCGTTCACTATATGTCTCTTCTACAAGGGAGGGAACTACAGGTGTTGAAGGTGCTTGTATTGAAGGTCGAGATGTTGATGGTTTTTGAGCAATAACCGGCTGTGTCTTTGTCGGTTGTGTTGTTTTTGGTAAAGCGTCTCCCATGATTTCTCTGGGATGCACACGAGTTTCTACCGGTGCTTGAGCTGGCCCTTCTTCCGAATTTTCTGGAGACACTGCAATATTTTCTTCTGCCATAAAAATTAGCGAATTTCTGTAAGTAATTAATACCCGATTTTCCTTGTTTTGTCAATGAATTGCAGGAGCGGAGGCTCTATAGTACTATCTCCGTACATTCTCTGTTTTCTATGTATCTCGCTCCCACATGGAATCTGTTCATCCTGATTCTCTTCACTGTCATTGTTGCTTATAGTCTGATCATTGGAGCAGGGAAAACAGGAAAAATTATTGTTAGTTCATATATTGGTATTTTGGCTGCAGATGGCCTAGGGAATCTACTTTATACGTTCTTTAATAATCCCAATCGTGTTTTTTCGTTGATTACTATTCAGACAGCTGATCAAGCACTGGTAGCGCTGAAAATTTTATTATTCATTGCTTTGATTATTGCTCTTACTCTCAAAGGGGGATTTGAATCAAGTATCGATCCCAAAGGTTCAAAGTTGTGGATATTTGCGGTAAATATCGTTCTGGGAGTATTAAGCGCGGGGCTCATTGTCAGTGCTATTTTGGTATATTTTTCCGGAGGATCATTCTTACCAAGTGTAGGTTTCACACCTACAGACCTAGTAAAGAGTATCTATGAACAGTCACCAGTAGCGAGACTTATGATCGATCAAAGTAGTATGTGGTTTTCACTGCCCGGCTTGGCTTTGATTTTACGGTCGATCCTGGGATAGCTTCAAATTGGCAAGTTAAGAAGGAGTAGCTGCAATAGAGCAACTATGTTTGGTGTAGCTTAATCCAGCCCAACTGCAACCATAAATCAATTTCACTATACGATTGTACTTGTTTGTCTGGCATTTTGCAGAGAATTATTTCAATATTTTTGCGGTAAACGAGATTCTGAGCAACGCCAAAACACATTTCAGCAAAAGACTCTGCTCCAAGATAACCGGTTATGCCATTTTTATCTTCATTCATAACAAATAAGATATCAGTTTCTGTAATGTGCTTGAAAAAATCAGTATGTACTTGTGGATAGGTTTGCAAAAAAACATCCAAGGGAACAGGACATGGATAATTTAAAACGAGGTGTCCTTTGTCTTCCCAAAACTTTTTCCAATACTGAATCTTTTCTTGCAGTGAAACGCTTCCTGCAATAACAATCTTTTTCATGTAGCTCTATATGAAAGGATAAGAATAGGAATGAAACCTGGTTGCCAGGCGAAAAAATGTATGGCATGACTGCATCAAATACCCGAGTGCAGCGAGGAAAAGGCAGCGAACTACTCCTTCGTCGAGTTCACTGCACAAACCACAGATATCTTCATATTAGCAGTAGCATTCTGAGGCGTGCCACAAACCCGAGCAGGGCGAGTGGTTTGTGGTGGGACGGGCGGGAATCGAACCCGCGACCATCAGCTTAAAAGGCTGTTGCTCTACCGACTGAGCTACCGTCCCGAAATAATCTAGATATGATCTTGCTGCGTGATATTAATCAGGATTGAGGTTAATGGCAAGATGATGTATAACCGCACCCAGTTTTGGACTCTGGAGGAAAAGAGGAGGTTAATGATGATGGAGAAGTCAGAATGAACTGTAAGGGAGAAAGTTTATTTTGAAAAGCATGATGGACACGGTGAATATTATAGAAGATGAGGTAATCAATAAGTTTTCGGTTAAACGTGTTAGGATCGAGAAGTAAGGACGAATGGTAGTCAACAAACTCTTCTTGGATCGTACGATTGAATCGTTCTACGTGAGCATTTATTTTGGGTGTCCTAGGATAGGTATGGTAATGAACAAGATGGAGTTTTCTCAGTGCATCATCAAAATGTTTCTTGAATTCTGAAACGTTGTCCGTAA
>Ga0209641_10001518_pt1 | contig 20636 bp, 27 predicted proteins | sample RifCSP16_1_FD_184022 | JGI IMG/M metagenome (GOLD analysis project Ga0209641, IMG submission 184022) | Soil microbial communities from Rifle, Colorado - Rifle CSP2_sed 16_1 (SPAdes) (version 2) | ecosystem: Environmental > Terrestrial > Deep subsurface > Rock core/Sediment | place: Rifle... | reverse complement strand
TAAGATAATCATGCTGGCCACGGTTTGAATATTGTTCATATCATCGATCCCTGGCACGTATAAAATCGGTTTCCCCATCTCTGTTGCCCGTCCCACCGCTTCTTCAATCGCATCCAGGCCGGCGATTCGGCGTACAAAGAGATTCTTCCCCTTCTTAGCTTTCTCAATGAAATAAATGATTAGAAAAAAAATTATGACCAAGGTCAAAAAGACATTCCAGCGGTTATCGTCGAACCAGCGGCTGTCTGAAGTTGATTGGGTCTGTGCCGGAGCCGGCTCTTGGGCTATTGCCAAGCCTAGGCTGATCAGCACCAAAATGCAGACTAAAGACCAAATTTTCGTTTTACTCAAAGTTCTCACGTTTTTGGTGATTCAAGAGATGAAATAAAACCAGCTATGTGCGTCAGGCAGATATTAAAAATAAATTTGAGATGTTATCTTAGCCGGTCCCTCCGCTATGATTATCTGATCAGCCCCATCCAGGTTCCGAAGACAAAGTCCATTCTGCCGATAAGAAGCGACATACGGGACATCACCGTGTAGCCGAAGGCCGCCCCAAATGTAACCATCAAGAACAGAATTCCTGTTTTGGCTAATCCGCCAAAGACTCCCTTGTGCTCTTTAGAAAAGAAGAAGTAGACCAGCCCGCAGAAAGTTCCCACAACGATGATGAGGTTGCCGATGGAACTGCCCCAGGCTCCGGTCCACAAAGGCAAGATTGTATTTTTGACCTGGTTCATTCCGTTGGACTGCAGGTAGCCAATCAGGTTCACTCCGGCTGTGCTTCCTACTACAAAAGCCAGAGCCCAATTAGAGAGCCAGCTAATCTTGGGAACCAAACGCAGCAACATCAAGACTCCAAAGGCTCCTCCTACTAGGTAGACATACTCCTGGGAGATCAATTTGTCGTACAGTTTAGGCAGAATCACGGTGAAAATGATGGTCACAAACCAGTAACCGGCAGAAATCCCCACAAACAGCGCTTCACAGAATTTGTAGAGCGGGTTGTCTTTGTAGAGAAAGGAGACAATCCCGATGGTCAAGATTCCGGCAATGAGATTGCCGATATTGAAAAAAGAATTCGCATCCATAATCTAAGTCCTCTTTCCCCGGGTCATAAAGTAAGCCAGGTTCCCCACGATGATGAAAAAGATGACCACCGCATGGGAGAAGGTCTGGGAGCGCATAAAGCCGGTGGCTTTGCCGAAATAATGAGATACCTCTTCATATTCAGCCCCTCCTCGCATGCCTCCCAAGAGGCCGATTAGCTGGCCGGACTGGACATAGGGTGAGACCAGCGGGGCCTGGACCGCGGTATTACCGGCCCCCAATTTGAATCTGTAGCGGTCTACTCCGAAAATGACCCATTCATAAGTTCCCGGATAGCCGGCTGAGACATTGAACACGAAGGCAATGTTGTCAAAATTTCTGACATTTTGCATCAAAGGGAGCTCGGCTATCTTGGTGCCGTTGAAGTCTACCGGGAAGGCGGCATGAATATCGGTCCCCATCCGGATTATCACAAACTCGTTGCCGGCCGTAAAACCTAAATTAACATAGTCAACCCCATACTTCAGATTCTTGGCTTTGAGAATTGGATCCCGCATTACAACTTCTAAGGCAATATTGGCCTGTACTGACCCCTGGGGCCACAGACCCAGGATTATGACCTTAAGATCTTTCAGAAAGAAGTGTTTCAGCATGGTCTCGGTCATGGGCTGAAGCTCAGGAGCCGAGGGAGGGTCGTAGTCACAAGAAATCATCACCAGAGAACCGGGAGGGAGCTTTTCTATATAGTCATAGACTGCCTGCACTGGAGGAGAGACCGTAATCTTGATCGGGAAGCTCAGAAAGAACGGTATGATAACGGCCACTGCCACTAAGGCGAAGATGACTCGTCGATCAACCGCTAACAGTTTCTGCCAGAAGTTCATTTAGTCGCCGCCCAAATAAGTTCTTTCTATTCCCAGAATAATCCTTAAGGAGGTCGAAATTATACCCAGGGCAATTCCCATCATAATCGCCCTTTGCCCGGCGGTCTGGGGGAAATCCATGATCCAATCAGATAGGTCCGCCAATCTCCACCCAGAAGGCAGCCAGCCGCTCAAGTACTCTCCTAAAGGAACTCGGCCTAACATCAGGATAGTGGCTGCAATTAAGAGCAAGGTGGCCTCCTTGTTGCGGGCCCGGAAGGCCCGATAGGAAGCACTGGCTACGAAAAAGGCCAGAAGAGCAAACATGGTCGAATTAAGAGGGAAAAACAGATTGATGTAAACCCAATAAAAAGCGGTTCCCGGGTTCTGAAAGGATCTCCCCCCGGAGAAAGCCAGTCCAATGACCACATAAGCCGACAGTCCGAGAATGGTGAACAGGGCATAGGGCCAACCCTTGGACTTCTTGGACATTTTATTCAAATTGACCCGGAGGAGATTGAGAATTCCCAGGACTATAGCAAATCCGGCAATGATATTGACCCAGTCGTTAAAAACATCCTGAACCCGATTTAAGGGAGGATGGGGGACGAAAAACTGGATTATGAAAATGAATCCACAGGCCGCAGTTATGATTAAAGGGACTTCTCTGCGCATCTCTTCACCTCACCGTGAAAAGCCGGCTTAGATCGTATACGCCCAAGCTGGCTAGAATGACTCCCACCAAGATGGCGGCCATCATGAAGAATTTCCCCACATCTTGACCCTTCAAACTCCCTAAAAGCTTTACGTCCTTAGACAGGTAGGCTGAGGCAGCAAACAGCTCTTCTCCGATTAAGGTGTAATCGCAGGCCGCTACGAAAAAAGGAAGCTGGGAAGGCTGGGCTGTTCCGGCAATTTGGATGGCACCAATGTAGTTTCCGGTCTCAGCTAAAATCAGAGATTCAGCAAAGAAGGCTCCCTGCATGAAGATGGCGGCTGGCTTCTCTCGAACAAAAAGCCCATCGAGGGCTGCGGTGTAACCGAACTGGTCGTCGGTCACATAGTAGACCATATCATCCTTGTAAGCATCCGGACGACCGCTAGCAGTGAAGGCTTGTTTGGTGACCTCCCGGCAGGCCACCATCACCAGGGCCCGGGAGACTGGCACTTCTAATTTGGCTTCATATTCGGCCGCCTTTCTGGCCACATGCCCCAGTATAGTTATGCCGGCTATGGTCTGCATGTTGTCCATATCCTGGATGCCAGGGATAAACACAATCTTTCTCCCCATCTCTGTAGCCCGGCCTACTGCTTCCTCCACTGCTTCGATGCCGGCTATTTTGCGAATGTATAATTCCTTACCCGAGCGGGCCTTTTCTATGAAATAGAGAATCGCTCCAGATATAATGAGTACCGCAATCAGGGCATTTAGTCTCTTACGGTTGAACCACTGCCCCATGGCCTGAACTGCTGTTGACGGCTCTGAGTCTGAAAAGCCGCTGGCTGTGACGGCTCTGACTTTATAGTAGTAGTCTTTGTGATTTTCCGGACTGCTGTCAATGTAGGAATCAGTCCCCCTCGGAGAATCTGCTATCTTGGTATATTCTCCTTCCGGCGCTTCCGTCCGCAAAACTTGGTACCCGGTGACCACTCCATCTTTATCATCTATCGAAATCTGCCACTCTATCGTTATGCTGCGACCGGCGTCATTGGGAGTATCAAAAGCTTGAACTTGGGTGGCTGGCGCAGGAACTTGAGAAAATGCAGGACTTAAGCTTAAAGCTAAAAAGGAGAAGGCCAAGATTTTCTTCAAACTCGACTCTCTCTGTTTGGCTCCAACAGTTTCAAAATTTTGGCCGGCTGCCTGATTCTTGTTTCACGATTTCCAAATAATCAGAATCTTTCCACAGAAAATAGAGAGAGTTCCAGAGCCTGTCAAGCCAAATCTGCCTTTTAGGTGCAGTTTGAGACAAGAGCAACTGCGAATTCGCCAAATTTAGCGATTGGAAATGGTGGAGTACAATCTGGGGAAGGAAGATTTCTATGGAAATAGAGCCAAAGTGAGCCTACCCTTCGATCATCTCCACATTGGCGCGGGGGACAATTGCCTTCTGGCCATCTGGGAATTCAACCTGCAAAATCCTGGCGCCGGACTCAGTCTCCAGCTGCCGCAGTTGAGGGGGAAGGTCTATGACTCTTCCCAGCCTGCCGAAGTATGGCTGCCGGATCACCCTGATCGGGCTGCCCGGCTGCAGTCCAATATTTTCGAATCTTTCTTTTTCAAACCTGGCTTTCACGTCGCCTACAAGTGGAATCACGACTTCTGGCCGAATCACTCCTGCCCTGATCTGAGTAGCGCCGTTAATACTGGCAGACTCTCCCTCTTTGGATTTAAGTAAATCGAAAGTGCGGTCTGCCATATTGATTTGTCCAAAACCCTCAGTGACTATCAGGCTGATTCCTTTTTCTTCTGAGCCGGTTATAGCCACACCCAAGTCATATCCTAAGAAATCCCGCAGGTCTTTGTCGTCAAATCCTCCTACTACAATTCCCTTAGCTTTGACCGAAATGGCTTTCTGCAAAGCGGTAGCAGTGACAAGACTGCCACCGACAATGACCTTACCGGCACAGGAAGAGTCGATTTCGTTTTCAGTCAGAACCTCTTTGGGAGAGCTGACTACCACCTTGATTTCCCCATGGGTCTCTCCCCCGATGCCGAAAATTCCCTGAATAAATGACCCCCAGCAGGAAACCGCTACCCCTTCTCTTTCGAAGACTTCTACCACTTCGCCGTCTAAGTAGGCTTTTACCTCGACCGGGACAGGATTCCCTCTGATTAAAACCTGCCCGGTGATGTGAGAGATAGACTCAATCGTGCCGGAGATTTTGGCCTTGCAGGTGGAGGTAAAAAGCCCGAAAAAAGATTTACTCTTGGCGATGATTTCCCCTTCTGTAACTCTTTCCTTTTCTTTCTTGAGCATGAAATGGGGGACATCCTCCGGCGGTGCGCCTAAGATATTGGCCACATTTATAGGCTCCACCGGCCCGGGCAAATAAGTTCTGGCCACGACATCGTCTGGCTTGACACTGTCGCCGACTTTGACCAAGACCTCTCCCTTGAGAGGCAAAATCCTCTTTTTGGTAATTAGCTCCTTTTCAGTAACTTTTAATCCGGGGGTATAGGCGTGACCCATAAAAACTCCTTATCCTTTTTTTCGAGCCAGACAACGCTCCGGCTCACATTCACTTCACCAGCAAATACACCCAAATCGCCATAAAAGCCAAAGGTAAAAGATAGGCCAGACTTTCCGTGGAGGAAAATCCGGTAATCTTACCCAGCCAGGGATAAAAAGCTCTCCGGCGGGTGACAATTCCCTGCGAAGAAGCATTCTCGCCGAACATCTCCTGCTCCAATTTCAGCATCTCATCCCGCCAGAAATTATGTGCCGAAAGCGTCAGTGAACCGACATACAGCCAAATCAAGTCAATCACCACTCCTAGTGCCGGAATCACAAATCCCGGCACTTTGAATTGGCCAAAAGCTATCAGCATAATTGAGTTGACTACTAAAAAAATATTCATCCGGTCCCCGAAGACCCGATCCTCGGCGATAAGCAGGTCTTTTAAGACATCATAGCGCTGAAATTTTTCCATTCCCTTAAGCCCTATCTCTTCAAAGCCCAATCCGGATAGATATTCAAAGCCAACATCCATTCTTTCAGCTTTCTCACTCGCATCTCCTCATCAGTGGGCAAAAGGTTGGAGCGTCCCCGCCCATCTAAAATTATTCCTGCCACCCCGCCCTGAATGGTCGCTTCTCTCTTTTTCCCTTTTCCTTCTCCTAAATCAAAATTCCGCTCCGGCTCTAACCAGGCTTTAGCAATTTCTCCCACACCTAAGGCTATATTCTTCATTTCGCCAAACTTGAGAACTCCCTGCTCTGTCTTTCCTGCTGGAAGTTCGAATTTGTACTTCAGGATGTCTTTGCCGTACTTATCTTCTCCTACCGGTGTGATAGAGGTTCCCAGATGAATCAAACAATCTTTGTCGAAAACCTGGGTAGCGGCTTTGGGGTGGACCGTGGAAAGCACCCCCAATTGAGGCATCATAAAGATTGAATCTACTGCTAAGCGAGTAATGCCCTCCGGCAGAAAGGCATCTATTAGCATCAGGGCTGCTTGCTGTCTCCGCGGGGCGTGGGACAATACTCCACCTGATCCAATCAGCATGTCACAGCGCATCATATTCACAATGGTCAGTCCGGAGATGGTCTGTTCGAAGGCTTCCGCGATGGTCCTCTGCTGTTGGACACCTTTTAAGGTGGTGGCAAAGGACTTGTGCTGGATGAAGGCCAGACGTAAAGCCTCCTTGGCAATGGCCTGCTCAAAGATCAACTCTTCCATCATCTGGGGAATGGTGGTGGGTCGAATCATCTTGTTTTTGACCCGGTTGCGCAGGTCCCGCTCATCCATCTTGAAGGGCACCCAGCGCATCACATTTGGCAAAGTAGCTTCCGCAAAGACGTTGGAGATAGAATAGCTCATCCCCAAGTTGGCTGAGACGGTGCGGTTGAAAGTGTTTTCGAAGACAGAGAAGATATCAGTAGTGGCTCCGCCGATGTCGACTCCGATGACCTGCATCTTTTCTAAATCTGCTATAGTCTTGATAATCAATCCCACTGCCCCGGGGGTGGGCATAATCGGCGCATCGGTCCAGGTCATCAACTTGCGGTAGCCCGGAGCCTGGGCCATGACATGCTCCATAAACAGGTCGTGAATTTTCTCCCGGGCCGGCAAAAGATTTTCTCTTTCTAAGACCGGTCGGATGTTATCCACCACAGAAAGGTCAGTCTTGTCGGCTAAAGTCTCTTTGATTGCTTCCCGGGCATCTTTGTTGCCGGCATAGATAACCGGCAGCTGGTATCCGGCCCCTAGCCTGGGCCTTGGGTCAGCCGCGGAGACTAATTCAGCTATTTCTACCACGTGAGTGGTAGTACCGCCATCAATACCACCGGAGAGGAGAATCATATCTGGCCGCAGATGACGAATCCGCTCGATCTGCTGGTGAGGAAGTCTTTTATCATTGGAGGCAATTACATCCATGACTATTGCGCCTGCGCCTAAGGCCGCTCTTTCCGCCGATTCAGCGGTCATTGAGCGCACCACTCCAGCCACCATCATCTGTAATCCGCCACCTGCCGATGAAGTGGAAACGTAAATATCAGTACCAACTCCATTCCTAGCCGGAGAAATTATCTGCCCCTTTTCATCCAAGATTTTTCTGCCGGAAAGCTCTTCTACTTCGGCAATGGCATTGCACCCCCATGGTTACATCTTCAAAAGGCGCCTCGACGGTCGTGGGAGCCTCGCCTCGGACAATCAGTCGATATTCTCCATCTCTCTTTTCTATTAAGATGGCTTTAGTTGTAGTCGAGCCACAGTCAGTGGCGACAATTACCTTTATCTCTTCTGGTTTTAAGCCCTTCATATCTCTCCTTGAACAACCCTACATATCAAAACTTTGGCAACCGGTAATCATACCCAGCGGTTAATCTGTGCAGATATTCTCAAATTCAAGACATATAATATAAACACCTATTATCTTTTTCACAAATAGAAAATCTCTTTCCCCTCCCCTATGAGGGGAGGGTTCACCCTGAAGATTCACCCTGAAGGGATAGGGAGGGGTTAATCACAAGCACTCATTCCGAGGAGTCCCGATTAAATCGGGACGACTTGGGAATCCCCTGGAAGTGTGACGCAGATGTTATACAGGGGGTTGCCTCGCCCCCGATATTATCGGGGGCCCCCAATGACAGCCAGATATGAACTAAAGCTGGTGCGGCTCAATATGAACCAGCACATCCTTTATATGAGGATGCTTCGATCGCAAGCAGTCTTTGACATTATGCCCTATCTTATGCGCCTCTTTAACCGTCAGCTCCCCCCTGACAACTACGTGCAGGTCAACATAGTAATCAAACCCCATCTTTCTGACCAGGCATTTATCCAGCCCAACCACCCCTTCCACCTGTCTGGCCGATTCTAAAATTTGTCTGACTACCTCCCCGGAGGGGGCCGTATCCATTACTTCTAGAAGAGCCGGCCTCAACAGCCGAACGGCGTTGAAGCAGATTATTGCCGAGGCAAACAGAGCCGCCCAGTCATCGGCAGACTCATAACCGGCCCCGCCAATTAAGGCAATGGAGATGCCGATGAAGGCCGCCAGGGAAGTCAAAGCATCGCTTCTGTGATGCCAGGCATCGGTTTTGATAGCCGTGCTCCCGACACTCTCTCCGGTTCTGAATACATAGCGAAACAAAGTCTCCTTGGTGATCACAACCAGGACTAAGACCGCTAGAGTGAATGGAGCCGGGGCATGCTGGGGAACTTTTATCTCCCTGATGCTGTTAACCGCGATTCCTGCCGCTGCCACAATCAGAGCTAATGCAACCACTGAGGCAGCCAATGGCTCGGCTTTACCATGCCCGTAAGGATGGTCTTCATCGGGCGGCACTCTGGCGATTCTGAGCCCGCTTATGACCACTAGAGAGCTGAAAACATCGGTGCTGGATTCAATCGCATCGGCGATCAAAGCATAACTGTTTCCGACGATGCCAGCCAGCCCTTTGATGGCTGCCAGCAAGGCATTGACCAGAATCCCGATAATGGTCGTGCGGGTACCAATCGAGGCCGGATGGGAGTCTTTAGGTTTGAAACTTTTCATATAGATTAGCAGTAGACCCACCTTGTCCTTCAGGATGAACCCTCAAGGTGGGAATCCTTGGTTGAGACAACCTGGGTCTACGAACTACTCTTTACCTTTAACCCTGGAATAAGCATAGGCGTCTTTCTCTTGTATTCAAGATACTCTCTACCCAGCCGCTTCTCCAGCTCTGGTTCTTCAATTGCTTTTAACTCAAGCAAATTAAGAAGAATAAAGAGTGGAGTGAATATAAAGACCAGAGAAATTGAGTTAAGTAAAACACCAAGCCCGAATAGCGTAATAAACACACCACCGAGCATAGGATTTCTGCAGTATGAATAAGGACCAGAAGTAACCAGCTTAGGTGGCGGGTTGAAAGGCACAGGCGTTCCCTTGGCCTTGATAAAATGCAAAGCCGACCAGAGCCATAGGAACAGCCCTAGAGCAAGAATAGGCACGGACACAAAGACATTCAACGAAGTGGGAAGAAATATAGGCAATCCTAAGAATTTATCCACCTGAAGAGAAACGAGGATGAATAGCGCCAGCAGGGTAAAAAAGATGAATAGTCCTAGAGGGGTAAGAAAATTTCGTATCTTACGGCTGCTGGTCGCCGCTTTATAGAAGATTTCAATCGCTTTCTTACGGAAGCTCATATCGTTACTCTATTATCTATAGTTGGTCAGTCATCGCCAGGAGCCCCGATTAATCGGGGCAACGTGGCAATTCAGCTATATTGATCTAGAATCGCTTTCACAACTTTAGGCATCTGCTCAATATCAGCAAATCCTAGAAAAGGTATTATCGAATTGAGTTTACCCAAAACAATTGCCTTCAAACTTTCTCTTGACGGAGTTGACTGCGGAATTAAAGACTCTAAAATGGAATCTCTAATTTTGAATTGGTTTAGAAATTTCTGAAAATAACTTTGCGCTTTCCCATTATTTTGTAAATCCATGTTGATATCACCCAACGCATAGAAAACTAAAGGCCAAGGTATAATTTTTCCTGCTTTTTCAAAGCTCCGCAGCGCATTTTCTAATCTACCCTCTTCAAGGTAAACGTGTCCTGCACTGAAAAAGGAATCATATACCCCCAGGTTACAAATTACTTCGAAAACATTCGGCTCTATATAAATTGTCTCTAATGACTCGTTTTCCCCACCGAAGGCCGACAATGCCATTACCTCCTTGAATCTTTCAAGCCTTTTCAGCACCAAGTCATCAAAAGTTACCTCTTTCTCAACTGAAATTTCAGAACACCTCCTGATAAAAGGGTCATTCTCTTTTGCTCTATGCTGCTTGCCTTGGAAGAAATCTTTTAACCAACCCATAATTAGCCGCTCTTTTTTCTTTTATTGTGCTGAATAAAATTTACACACCAGTGCCAAAATCTAGCCCCGTCACTCATATCGCTGTCAGAAGTAGATCCCTGTAGAACAGTTGACATTATCGCAAATTTACCATAAAAAGTCCAAAACCTTGACATATCAAGGCTATGGCATATAAAATGTACATCAATATCCTTAGCTTATGAATTGTTTCCTTTGCTTCAACGTCCCATGTAGATTTGTTATCCCACATCGTATACTCCATATCCTCAAGCTCTGTTAAGCTTTTCGAATTCCAGTAACTCAATTGTTCTTTGCTAGGTACACTATCGTAAAACGCTGAGTGCAGTAATACCAACTTTTTTACCTTTTCTTTTTTTGCAGAGTCTCTAAGGTATTTAATTGCTTCGTTAGCCTCTCTACTATTCGGCGAAGTGAGCAGGCTAATAATATTACTTATACTGGTTTCCATTTTAGCTGTTGAACTCAGTATTGCTACCTGTAAGAGTAACCTTGCACTTTGCTCAAACTTATAGTCGTATTTTGTTGTTTGTGACTGAAGAAAAGGCATCACGATTGATAAGATTAAGAAGGCAGAAACCAATAAGATCAACTCCCATATCTTCTTGCTCTTATTCACTCCAGACATACTCCCCTCCCGGTTCTCATGTATAGTGTTTTGTTACTCGACTCATTCATTCAGCTAACCGACCCCCATATCTCGTTTCTTTTTCTGTTCTTTCCTCCTCTTCTTCTCCTCCCTCTCCTTCTCCTCCACCTCCGCATCAAACTTCTCAATCTTCACCAAGAGTCTCTCTACGTTCTCCCGCTCTTCCATTATTTTAATAAACTCATTGTACTCTTTGACGTTGAAGAGCGTCTGCACAAACGGCTCAAAAAAGACCAACATCTGCGAGCCGACGTAGTTCATCGGCTTGACCGATTCTAAGAACAGAATAGCCGGGGTGGTCATCTTCCAGTACACCACTTTTTTGGCAATCCTGTCTAAAATCTGCTCCTGCTCTGGAGTCAGAGGGGCGGACTCAATCTTAAATGATTCTTTTCTCCAAAAGAAAAGGTCCTTAATCGCCATTCATCTCATCCTTAACTTACCTGGGCACTTTTATCTGTCTGCGGCTGGTAAGCAATCTTGGATTTCACAAAGTTTAGTACTTCTTCTTTGTTTCCTTGGTAACGTAGATATAAACCCCGATAGTTCTCCAGGCGGCTGGGCCTGGCAAAAGGGGAGATAAAGACCCCATTCTTATCTGGGTAATAGCTCCTGAACTCTGACCAGGCTTTGTTCTTTTTGACGGCTAAAAAGTTGACTTTGACCTGCTCCTGGGTCAATTCATACTTGGTCGGGAAAAAGTAGGGAGAAAGTGATCCGGTCAGAATTAAAATCGCCAAAAATAAAAGACCCCAAGAATAGGAAGTAGCCCAGAAGACCAAAGACCAGATTAGAAATAATGCAGCAATAAGTAAAACTGTCTTCTGCTTGGATTTTTTGAGGGGGTGGGAAGTCCAGCTCAAAACTTCAGTGGACATTTTTACTTTTGGGGCGGAGGAGAAGCGTACCTTTCGGTTCTGACTTTTTGCAGTTCTTCTAAAAGCTCCTGGGCCGAAACCAGGTTCTTTCTGACTAAGACCCGGACCAGGGCTTCCTGAGCTAAGTTATTGGCCAAAGTCAGCTCATCGTAGGTAACTTCCTTTTCCTTCCCTTCCGTGATTATTTTAAGCGCGATTTTCTTTTCTTCTGACACTATTTTTTCTTTTCAAGAACTTCATTCAGGCTGCCTGACCTGTATCCTTCTAGATCTAGTGTAACGTAAAGATAGCCAATCTCTTTAAACCTCTTGTAAACCTTTTCCCTCACCTGTTCATCCAGAAACCTGGAAATCTCACCCGGCTCTAATTCTATCCGGGCAATGTTTTCATGATGCCTGACTCTGACTTGTCTGAAGCCTAGGGAACGCAAATAAGCCTCCGCCTCTTCGATTTGGGAGAGTTTCTGTTTGGTAACTTTCTCTCCGTAAGGAATCCGGGAGGATAGACAAGCCAAGGCCGGCTTATCCCAGACTTTTAGCCCTAACATCTTTGAGATTTCCCGGATCTCTTCTTTATTCAACCCTGCTTCTATCAAAGGGGAACGTATGTTATGCTTCTTAGCCGCTTCCCGGCCCGGTCGAAAGTCTCCTTGGTCAGAGAGGTTGCAGCCATCCAATATATTCTTTATACCTCTTTGTTCCGCAATCCGCTTAAGTTGCGTATAAAGCTCATCCTTGCAAAAGAAACAGCGGGAGAAAGAATTGGCAGCATACTCTGGATTGGATAACTCATCTGTCTTGATTATCTGGTGCCGGCCATTCAGACCAATCTTTTGGGTGAAATTTAGGGCGGCCTGCAACTCTTCCCTGGGATAGCTTTCTGAGTCTGCGGTCACGGCCAAGACTCTCTCTTTTCCTAAAGCGTCAACCGCTGCCTTCAGGACTAAGGCCGAATCAACGCCGCCAGAAAAAGCCACAATGACCTTCCCCATCGATTTTAAGATTCCCCGCAGTTGTTGATATTTTTCTGGCACAGTCATACTGTTAAATATACGCTAAAAATAACCTATTTCAAGTATGACTGACCCCTCCCTATCTCTTCGGGGTGAGCTTTCTGGGTGAATCCTCCTCTTAAAGGAGAGGGTACAAGACTCCCTCCCCTCTTAGGGGAGGGTTGGGGAGAGGTAAGTTTATCTAATAACAGAGAAAAGACAGAAATATCGACCAGAGACACTAAGAAGGTTAGACACTAAAACCAGGACAGAATTTACAGGGAATACTTGCCGAACTCTTCCGGCGGGATTCTTCTTAATCTATCTTTGAGGGATTCTGGGTCGGAGAGATCCGGGGTAATCCCGTCTGAGCGCTTCATCTGGAAGAGCTGTTCGTCGACGAAGATGGGGGCAGAAGTCTTAAGTGCCAAGGCGATCGAGTCCGAAGGCCGGGCGTCAATTTCTAAGACCTTCCCATTCATCTGGATATAGACCTTGGCGTAAAAGGTCTGATTTACCAATTCAGTCACCTCTACTTTATCAACTTTGCCACCCAGACTTTCGATACAGGAACGGATCAAATCATGGGTCAAGGGTCGTTTGGAGGCCACTCCAGATAGCTCCATGGCAATGGCCCAGGCTTCATAGTGCCCAATCCAGATGGGAAGGATGCGGGTCTCTTGGTCTGATTCAGGGGCCAGGATGATAACCGGTGAATTGGTGGTGACATCTAAGGCCAGCCCGTTTATTTTCACTTTCTGCATCATAAGCTTTGCTCTCGGCTATCTCTGCTCTTCTTTTTTCACCACCCACAGCTTCAAGCTGGCAGTTACTTCCGGGTGGAGCTTGACCGGGATACTGTAGACTCCTAATGCCTTTATCGGCTCTTCCAAAGATATATTACGCTTATCTATGAAAAAACCTTTGTCTTTTAGCAGCCGGGCAATCTCGATACTGGTCACCGAGCCGAAAACTTTGTCCTCTTCTCCTACCAAGACCTCGCTGGTACAGGAGATCCCCTCAATTTTGTCCTTGACGGCCAGGGCTTCTCTTTTCTTTTTATTCTCCCGGAAATCTTTCTCTTTAAGAATTTTTTCGATGGAAGCCAGATTTCCTTTATCGGCCGGTACCGCTAAGTTGCGGGGGACTAAATAATTTCTGGCATAGCCGTCTTTGACTTCCACCACTTCTCCGGCTTTGCCGATTTTCTCCAGATCTTCTTTCAGTATAATTTTCACAGTTTGACCTCCCCTGGGATTAACGGTGAACTTCAGCCGTGAAAGGCAACATGGCTAAATGCCTCCCCCGTTTAATAGCGGTGGTCAGCTGTCTCTGGTGATAGGCGCAGGTGCCGGTGACCCGGCGGGTGATTATCTTAGCTCGATCATTTAAGAAGCGGCGCAGGAACCGGTCATCCTTATAGTCTATGTATTCTGTTCCCTCTTCACAGAAGCGGCAGGTCCGCTTCCTTCTTTTTTCTTCATCTTGCATCTTTTTCCTCCCTTGACTCAAGCTTGGCATTAAACTCCTCTATGCTGGGGAGATGATCTGTCTCCAGGCTGGAGAGATCCATACTCTCCCCGATTTCTAAGTTCAACATTTCCCCTCTGCGGTCTAAAAACTGGATGTGAAAGGCTTTGATTTCCACGAAATTTCGCTTGGCACCATCAGAGGTCTCTTTGATTCTGCTGCGTAGCTCTCCTTCAATTAAGACCGTGCTCCCTTTCTGCAAATAGTCTTTACAGCTTTCGGCTAACTTTTGCCAGGCCACCACTCCGATGTGGCAGACATCTTCCCTGGGGGTGCCCAGGCTGTCTTTATATCTTTTACTGGAAGCAATCTTGAAGTTGACCACCGAGACCCCGGCCTGAGTGTAGCGCAGCTCCGGGTCTTTGGTCAGATTGCCGATTATCAAGACCTTGTTTAAGCTGGGAAGCTTACTGTTCTGCATAGCCAAACCTCCACCTACCTGATCCTAAACTGGCACAGCCGCTTCTTTGGCTCTCTCTAAGACTTTTAGCTGTCTTTTCTGCAAGAGGATGGTCAAATGCCGCAAGACCTGCTCATCCAGACGAAAAGCCCGGTCCAGTTCGGAGAGTGTCTCTTTGGTCCCCTCCAAAAGTGTAAACACGTAATAACCCTGGGTCTTCTTGGCTATAGCATAGGCCAAATTCCGGGTACCCCATCTATCCTGCTTGAGAATTTTTCCAGCGTTGGTTAATATGACCGTGTTGAACTTGTTGATTTCCCCTTCTATGGCATTATTGTCCAGGGCCGGATCTAAAATGAATATGGTTTCGTACTTCCTCAAAGTCTACCTCCTTTACTGTTGTAGCGGTTCATAGCTTTCTGGACTCCTTCATCTATCGTAAACTCTATGGCCTGGGTGGCAGTTTCTATCATTTCCTTTACGGCCTTCTTTTCATTTCTGTGAAACGGCTCTAAAACATATTTCTCGGCCGGATAATCAGGCGGGTTCTGACCAATTCCAAGGCGCAGGCGAGGAAAATCAGTTAGGCCGAGTTGACTAATGATGGACTTCAGGCCGTTGTGCCCTCCATCTGAGCCTCCTGCTCTGATTCTGATTCTGCCTAAAGGGAGGCTTAAATCATCGCAGATAACCAAAAGCTCTTCAGGGGAGATCTCCCAGCGCTCTAAGCAGTCACAGACCGCCGCACCCGAATTATTCATATATGTGCTCGGCTTGACTAAGTGCAAGTTCTGGTCAGCCAGAGAGATTTTGGTGTAGTCGTAGCCTCCTCTGCCAGATTTAGGCTTCCGTTTGTGTCTTTTACAAAGCAGGTCAATGACTTGGAAGCCTAAGTTATGTCTGGTATTCTTGTATTTTCTGCCGGGATTACCTAAGCCCACAACCAGCCTAATCATCTATAAAGTTAACGTATCGCATCCTAAATTATATCATTCAGACAGGAATGTCTACTCTAAAATAGGGGTATAGAGAAGTTTGTCAAGCCCTATTTGGGAATACTTTCATTCCTCTTTCCTTTTAGCAGAGCAGGGGAAGGGTCAGTCTCAGACGGTCATCGCAAGGAGTAAACGACCTGGTAGTCCCATTGACACCAGGTTCCCTCTCCTAGAGGAGAGGGCCAGGGAGAGGTAAGTTCTGACGAATCTCGTAGGCGGGGTTTTCTACCCCGCCTCTGAAAATTGTAGCTTCAGAGACAGTAGCCCCACCTTGTCCTTCAGGGTGAACCGTCAGGATGAACCCCTCAAGGGGTGGAAGGTTCCCTCCCCTTTTAGGGGAGGGTTAGGGAGAGGTAAGTTCTTTTTTAGTTACGGCGCCGCCAGACAGCACGCCCCTATCGGCAGGGCATTCCAGGGTCCACCCGGCTTGTTGAAGATGTAGTTGACTCCTCGAATGGCATCGGCCAGGGTTACAGTAGTCGAGCCATCCCAATCTCCTCGGCAGAGCAAACCGGACAGCCAGCACAAAGGTGAGGGGCTGCACCCCGGCTTATTGATAACGTAATTGAAGATGGCGATGGCATCTGCCAGTGTATAGGTGCCACTGGCGTTGGCGTCGCCGGGGATGGCTGAGCAGGGGGAATACTTGATGGTAGCATAATCAGCAAAAGTCCCAATGCCTTCGCTCCAACCGGTCACATAGACATTGCCGGCAGTATCAAGCGCCAAAGCATAAGCATAGTCAGAACTATTTCCTGGTCCGTTGTAACGTATGGCCCATAAGGTATCACCATTAGGAGCATACTTGATGGTAGTATAATCCCAAGAAGTTCCACTGCCAAAGCAATAACCGGTCACGTATACATTGCCGGCATTATCAAGCGCCAAAGCAAAAGCCTTCCCCGATGGGTAGACGTAGACAGGTGCTGGTCCGTTGTAACGTCTGACCCACAGGGTATCTCCATTCGGGGCATACTTGATAGTAGCGTAATCGGAAGAGCTTCCACTGCCATCACTATAACCAGTGACATAGACATTGCCGTTTATATGAACGGCTAAAGCATTAGCCACGTCGTCATGATTTCCTGGCCCGTTATAACGTCTGACCCAGAGGCTATCTCCATTCGGGGCATACTTGATAGTAGCGTAATCGCGAAAGCTTCCACCGCCATCAGTATAACCAGTCACATAGACATTGCCGCTTGTATCAACGGCTAAAGCATAAGGCTCGTCGTAAGAATCTCCTGGTCCGTTGTAATGTCTGACCCAGGCTGTATCCCCATTGGGCTTATACTTGACGGTGGCATAATCGTAATTGGGAAAGCCGCCGCTCCTACCAGTTACACACAGATTCCCACTGTCATCTACCGCTAAGGCGGAAGCCTCATCATCAGCATTCTCAGGACCATCGTATCTTCTGACCCAGAGAGTATCTCCAGAGGGAGAATACTTAATGGTAGTGAAATCAAAAGAAGTACCACTGTCCGGGCTAGTACCAGTCACATACACATTCCCACTGCCATCTACAACTAGGTCGTTAGCCTTATCCACATCTTCTAAAATCCCCGGACCATTGTATCTTCTGACCCAGAGAGTATCTCCAGAGGGAGAATACTTAATGGTAGCGTAATCAAAAATGGGGCCAAAGGGAGAGGTACCACTGGCGCTCAGACCAGTCACATACACATCCCACTGCCATCTACCGCTAGGGCGGTAGCCAAATCAATACTATTCCCCGGACCATTGTATCTTCTGACCCAGAGAGCATCTCCAGCAGATGAATACTTAATAGTAGCGTAATCCTGATTAGTACCACTGCCACCGCTCGCACCAGTCACATACACATTCCCACTGCCATCTACAACTAGGTCGTTAGCCATATCTTGAAAATTCCCCGGACCATTGTATCTTCTGACCCAGAGAGTATCTCCATTAGGGGCATACTTGATAGTAGCGTAATCCTCAAAGCCTCCACTGACATAACTCCCACCAGTAACATAGACATTGCCGCTATTATCAACCGTTAAAGCATTAGCCTGGTCGTAACTATTTCCTGGGCCATTATACGTTGCCACCCAGGCCTCATACACCCCCTGAGCAAAAAGAGGAAAAACCCAAACAAGAAAGATTAACAGGAAGAAAAGCTTTCTGACTCCCCGCATAAAACCTCCTCTGAGCTATAAGGTTTGTGTAATTAACCATAACTCAATTACTCTGTGGATAGTAACTTTCCCCCGCCGTCAGCACTACCATAATAACCGACCAGAAATACTTGTCAAGAACAAAAATATTTTTATCCGCCAGCAGACTCGTAACAGCTATTTCTACCCCACCCCTTTTATGCCCATTCCCAACCTCTTTTCCTTCAAGCACTTAAAAACAGTCAAAACCCCTCCGTTTAGCCCCTTTTTGGCCTTAACTTCATTCTGCAAATAAACTTAAGTCCGCTGCCAACCTTGCAGTAGGGGGGAGGGGAGCCCTATTTATAGAGGGCCTTTCTATTGAAAGGCTTAAAGACGCTGGCCAGCGGCCGGTCTGTTTAGGGTCAGTCGAACAGATAGAGACATCTGTCGGCGGACCACCGCAGACTAAAGTAGAAGTCCCTTTTTGGCTGGTGCACGCTTTAAAAGAGCCCGCGGAAGCCAAATTAAAAAAAGAAAAACCAAAACTGTCATTGCGAGGAGTCCCGACTAAAGTCGGGACGACGTGGCAATCTGCTGTTTGCTGGGGATAGTCGTAGGCGGGGTTCATCCTGAAGGGTTCACCCTGAAGGGTTTTCCTACCCCGCCGAATATAAACCCGTCATTGCGAGCCCCGAGCTATGTCGAGGGGCGTGGCAATCCCATTGATGAATGTCCCCTCTCCTCTGAGAAGAGGGCTTTGTTTCCTCCCCTAGAGGGGAGGATTAAGGTGGGGTCATTCCAGACGACACTTGTGCTCCCTCGTGATTCATCTGTTTTCTCTGAGTTCATCATATCTCTGCCTGAAGGTGGCACAGCTCTCCTGATCGAAGAGGACGAATCTCACTTCCTGCAGATGTTCGGAGGTTTTCAGGAATGATCTGGTTTCTGCCAGCATAATCTGGGCACACTCTTTTAAGGGAAAACCACCCACTCCCGTACCTAAGGCTGGAAAAGCTAAACTTTGGAGCTGCAATTCTTCAGCCTTTCTTAAGCTGGAATGGGTTGCCTTGCGAATAATCTGAGAGTCGGTTTTGAAATCCATTCCCATCGTGGCAGCGTGGATGACATACTTGGTTTTCAGTTTTCCGGCATTGGTGACGGCTACTTCACCCACAGGGATAGGACCTTTTTCTACCGCCTCTTTTTCAATCTCAATTCCCCCTTTTCTTTTAATTGCACCAGCCACCCCACCCCCCATCCACAATTCGTTATTGGCCGCATTGACAATGGCATCTGCATCCTGCTCCGTGATGTCTCCTTGTATGATGATTATTTTACCCTCTTTTGAGACTTTCGGCATAGAACCACCCCTGCAAATTCTCTCCGGTTGAAAAGTATTCAGTTTTCGGTTATAACTTTATTTTTTGGTACTTTTGCCAATCTCAGTCTCTCTTTGAAAACCATTTTGGCTGAAACCAAGACTAATAGGGCGAGAATAACCCCCCAGATTGCTCCTGCCAAGACGTCCAGGGGATAGTGAACCCCCACATAAATTCGAGACCAGCCGACCAAGATTGCCAGGCCGAATAGAATCCAGCCAACTTTTCTATAAAAGTATAGAAAAAAAGTGGCGGCGCCGAAGAAATTGCAGGCATGATTGGAGGGAAACCCGTAAAATCCCCCACAGCCTACCAGGAGGCGGACGCTTTCTAAAATGTGACAAGGCCTGGGTCTGGCAAAGAATGGCTTTAGAAACTGATGGGCGCTGAAATCTGCCAGCCCTACTCCGATCAAACCTAAGATGACCAGCCAGCGCCCTTTTCTGCCTCCCCAGATGAAAAGAGCCACTAAACTTAAGAATAACGGAATACGAAAGTAGGAGAAGTCGGTCAAAACTGGCATCAGCCAGTCCAGAAAAGGATTGTGGAGTCCTGAGTTGAAAAGATTAAAGAGTTGTTTATCCCAATCCAAAAGAGAGTGCATTTATTTGAATTTGATTTTCCCAGAGGTAGCCTCGATTAGCCTCTCCTTGAGGCCGGGGAGGTTCACTTGAGGTACCAGCGCCACCACCTGGCAATTGTTATTGAAATACTTGCTCTGCAGTTCCGCCTTATGCTTTATCAAAATAGCATGCACCAGTTTATATTTTTCCATTTCAATCTGGAAACTTAATCTTTCGGTGATGAATTTTTGTAATCTTTCTGCACTCTGGAGAGCCTTTTCAGCTGCTTTCCGATAAGCCCTGGCCAGATTAGCCTTACCCAGTTTAATCCCCCCGAACCAGCGCACAACCACCACCAATATGTTGGTCAGATCCTGTGAGACAATGGCATTCAAAATAGGTTTACCGGCCGTGAAATTTGGCTCTCCGGCATCATAGGTCTTGGTCAGTTCGTTTCTTTGGAAACCGAGACGATAAGCATAACAGATGTGGGTGGCCTGGGAGAATTTTTTCTGAAGAGATTGCAGCTTGTTTTTAACCTCTTCTTCTGAGTTTAAAGGAAAAGCCAAAGCCTGAAAGCGCGAACCCTTTATTTCTAATCGACTTTCTGCGCTACTTGAAATGGTGTGATAGAACCCAGGCCGGTTCATCAAACTGGACTGGTATAGTTCTCAGAGAAGAGGCGGTCCAATCTGGTCTGGTAGATCAGGTCGTAAGTCTGCATCTGGTCCGGAAAGAGCTTTTGGGCCTCCTGTCTGACCCATTTAATCCGGTTTTGGGCCTGGCCAAAGCTCAAGAGCCTGTGCCGCAGGATGTAGCTGGTCTGGTCGACCAAGTACTGCAATTTCTTGATTCTGAACTCCTCTTCCAAGTAGGCGAAGTAATCTACGAATCTGTTCATAAGTATTTCAGCACCAAATCGAGATCTTGTTCACCTTCTATCAGAAGAGCGCCCTGATCTATCCACTGCCGGCCAGTCGGGCAGCCAGCTGCCACAAATAAGGGTCTTCCCAGATCCAGGGCTCTTTGGGCAGCATCAGAGCTCCCCTCTGAATCAGGCGATTCCTCCACCAAGATTACCGCCTGGGATAATCCCACCACGATCCGGTTGCGGGCCATTAGCTGGCCAATGGCGACAGGCAGATTGGGCGCATATTCA
>Ga0209641_10001514_pt1 | contig 20651 bp, 29 predicted proteins | sample RifCSP16_1_FD_184022 | JGI IMG/M metagenome (GOLD analysis project Ga0209641, IMG submission 184022) | Soil microbial communities from Rifle, Colorado - Rifle CSP2_sed 16_1 (SPAdes) (version 2) | ecosystem: Environmental > Terrestrial > Deep subsurface > Rock core/Sediment | place: Rifle... | reverse complement strand
GGTAGGGGATCGAGCGTCACGCTGACCGTCTCGACGGTATAGATCGCGGGTCTACCGCGCTGAGGGGTTTGGGTCATTTGACCTCCTTTCGTGTGAGATCGATCAGTAGTCGTGCGCGTCGGTTGTGCGCATCGGCATCAGTGTCGGGATGCTGCCATGAATACTCAGCTTCAGACTGGTGATACTGCTGCCATGTGCGATTGTGGAGCAATGCACTCTCAGCAGCATGCGCGCGTCGGTAGAGCGAGGCGACCAGTGTTTCGAGGTCAGCGATGCGCTGGTGCTGCTGCAAGCGTTGGGCAAGGGGGTTGTAGTAGTCTTCGTTTGGTGTCATCGTTTCGCCTCATTCTGCGTGAATCCCGATGAAGGAATTGAAACGCCTATTTCATTGCCTCGTGCGCTAAGCCGATGAGGTTCAGGCGGTGGGCAGCGATGGCGGCGTCACCGCCTGTGGCACAGGCAGCTTCTTCGACGGCTCCAGCGGCGCAGGCAGCGGCGTAGGCAGCATCGGTGGAGCGGGCATCGGCAGAGGTGGCATAGACATAGACGGCCTCGGCGGCATAGGCATAGGCGGCAGCGATGTCGTCATCGGCGACGGCTCCGGCGGTGGGGGTGAATGGGGAGCCTCGAACGATCCGATCTGCCCAGGATTCCCATGCGGGGATGGTGAGGCCCCTTATTTTTAGTGAGCGCCACGCTACCAAAGCCGAGAAGACGATCCGCTGACTCAGGCCCACATCTGGCAGCGCGATCTCGCGCAGCAGCGTCATCGACTGCGCCTTTGACTTACTCTCAGCGTCAGCGATTTCACCCATCGGCTCGCACTCAAAGGCACGCACCGGTGAGAACTCCCCGTGGGATGGGTTCATCATTGTGGCCAATAGGTTGTCGCGGTAAAAATGGAAACCGCCGGGCATGCACATCCCCCCCAGTTTAGTGTCTGTCATCGGCTCGCCGATGACCCATTGGGTGCTCGACATGGTCATCATGTCACTGTCGGTAAGTTTTACGTCCATTTCATTCTCCCGCGCTGTCACGGGCGCACCCGGCGACGCTCGCGCTTTCCTCACGTGTTAGTCACGCGCCTCTGATTCTTCACGAGCAAGCGCCTCTTCATATCGCTTCTTTGCTTGCTCGGATTTCCTATCAAGGGGCAGCACATCAATGTCTGCCCTGTTTAGCGATATTTCCTCAAGGATCCGCTCGTACTCCTCATACAGCACGGCTGACGACTTTTTCTTCATTTTATGCTCCTTGCTATTCGGGCGCACCCGGCGTCAGGGCCGCAACTTCAAGCTCCCTTGAATTGATACTTGGCCGCTCGTGCAATCACCGCGCATTGTTTCTCGCTGAGCGGGTAGGCTTTGCCACCCCACTGAGAAATTTTGTGGGATTGCTGAGCGGTAATTTCCGCAGCAAGGTCGAGGTTGCCACCGTGATCTTCAACCATCATGTCGGCTAATCGAAGCTGAGCCTTCGCGCCCTTCTCGTTGCCGACCTTGACCAGGAAGGCCGTTAGCTGTTCGGTGGATTCCTTCTCGATTTTCTTTCCGATTGCTCGCTTGAGTTCTTGCGCGTCCATGCCTCTGCCTCCTGTCTCTCAACCTCACAGGTATTTTACCACCATTTAATGTCATTTGTCAACAGTTTATTGTCAAGCAATCGTATGAATAGAGTTACAGATGTGTAATTGTGCAACTTGACAGAAATACAGAGTTGTAGTATTGTACGCGGCATGGATCACAATGAGAGAGCTACTATTCAGATCGATCGCCACATCTGGCAGCAGATGAAGCGCCGTGCCGTAGGTACAGGTGAAACGCTCAACGAGATCGTCATCGAGGCCTGGCGCGCACTTAAACGCCAAGCCAAGATCGAACGCGCCAAGCGCAAGAAGTCGAGATCATGATTGCTCAATTCCGCTGTCCGCAGTGCGGTACAGCACTCCACGTATCGTCAGTCGCCGACGCCGGCGCACCGGCCGGCTTCCAGACGCACACGATGCAATCGTTCAATTTCGGCGGCGCTGCTCCGAATCTGGAGCAGGTGCATGAGCGCGTCACCCCGATGCGTGAGCCAACTATTCCCGGTGATGTGAAAGTGCCACTTGCGCAGGCTACCATTACGGCAGCCGTGATCGCCGCATCGATCACGGTAGTCACCTCGCCGCAGCATGGTAGCGATTGGATTCCAACTGCTATTCTCACATTCGGCGTCACGCTCACGGCATCATGGCTGTGGCTACTCGCCGATCATCGTTCACTACTGCGCACAGTTGAGCGTATCACCCAGCGCGATCTTAATAATGATGGTCGCATTGCGGAGCAGCCGATCATCAAGCGCGTCTCGTTCAATGCGGTGGAGCAAACTGCTGCCGGCCGCTATCTCCGCTCGCGTCGGATCGACATCCCGCGCGGCGACGAGAGGGCTATCGCCGAGGTGGCACGCGGAGTCAGTGCCGATGAGCCGTTCACTCAGCGCCGTTGGGCACATCTCTACAATCGAGATGAGTTCAACGAGTTGCGTGATACGCTGATCCAACACGGATACGCCGTGTGGCGCGATAACAACAATCACAACTCCGGCGTTGATCTACTTGCACCGGGCCGCGCGCTGTTCCGCGCGCTGGCCGATCCTATATCTAAGGAGGCCGCATGACAACAACACAATTTATGATCAAGCTGTCAGCCGACGAGTACAATGCACTGAAGAAGATTGCTTTACGAGAGTGGCGTTTGCCGCGGGAGCAGGCATTGGTGCTCCTTCGTCAGTCTCTGATTGACGCGGGCGTGCTCAGCGTCGAAGGACAAACTACCGATCCGACTCCCCCACCCAACCCGCCAGGGACTGCGTGAGCTGCGTGAGTTTACGGACGCACGCACGCGCACGCACGATCAAGATGACATAATCGGGGTAGGGTAGGGGGATCAGATGGGAGCGAGGATGTCTGCCACAATGCCCGTCCAACGCTTGGACAGGGGCAAATCAGGCGACGGGAGACACAAGATGAGGAATCCTGCACTGGAACTGAAACGCGCCCAGAAACGCATTCTGAGGCTCAAGCGCGAATTGGGATCATGGCGTGCTGTAGGACGTGAGGTGGGTCTATCAGCAGGCACGTTGATCCGCATCTCACAAGGCTATGAACCGAGATCATCGCACATTCGGCACGCACTCGGATTACCGATCTACGTTACGCTTCAGGTCTGTGCAAAGTGCGGCAAGGTGCATCGGCAGCACAAACAATGTACATCGAAGCCACGCACCTACCAGCGCATCGCCGATATGCCGGTTGCCGTGCTCGCCTGGAAGATTCGCAATCGAGAGGAGATCGATGTTGGACCATCGGGACTCTAGACCGTATTTTCGCAAGAACATTGCAGGCGTTCTTGTTGCATTAGCACAGGCGCGACCCGATTGGATCGAGTGTCTCATCGCGGTCGGTGCATCGTTTGAACTCGATGCAGGCGATATTCAATGCATGCCGAGAGTAGCACTTTGCTGTGCGTGTCGTCGAGAACGAGACGGTCGGAGGCTATTGATCGATGAGTGATCACATCGAGCTTGCCAAGAAACTCCATCGACTTGTGATCTCGTCCAATGTCAACGAGGCTGTTGCTGCCGCGAAGAAACTGTCTGAGCTTGTGCAGAGACATGGATTGCGTTTGAGCGATCTCGATGCAGCGATTGAAACCATTGTGTATCAAGATCGCATCATCTATCAAGATCGAATTGTGTATCGCGATAGACCTGATCCAGTGCGATTACCAAAACAACCATCTCGACATTGGCTCGATGAAAGACACTACAGAATCGATGATGATATGGACAGTTGTCTTCAACAATGCTCCTGCGGCGAGTGGTTCACTGATGCCAGTTTCTACAGACACATGGACACAGTCTATTATGCTCAGAGGCACGCAAGATGATCAAAGATCAACTCGGCAAGCTCGCCAAAGTGCGTCGCATCATCGAGTTGCTTGACAGCGCGCTATCGCTGTGCGAGACTGATGAGGTGTTTGGCATTTACGAGTACCGCGAGGTGCAGGCGATGATCGATGCGCTGCTTCGTGCGCGTGCTTGCTCAGCTAATATCTCGATGCGGCTCGGCGACGATACGCCGTATCAAACTCAGCCGCGTATCAGCATCAAAGTTAACTACAAGGACACCCCATATGAAACTGAAGCGTAAAACATCTCACGCTATCATCATCGCATTGATCCTCACTGCTTGCATCGGCCCGACTCCCACACGCAGTCCGATCTCGCCAGTCCCAACGCCACATGTCATCATCCAACGCATCACGAGCAAGATCGGTCTTCACATCGTGCCAGGCCGGCGCACAGGTTTCGGCTTATTCCTGATGCGACTCGCCAGCGAGGGCGTTCAGTTGTCGGTCGTAAAGGCCATTGACGATCTATCACCACTGCGTGAGGTCAAACTGTACATGCCGAACGCGCTAACTGTCGGTCGATTGAACTCGATCCGCGATCCGATCACCGGTGTCAGCTACGACTTGCAAGCATTCAAGCCGAGTGACTTCCCATCGGCATCAGCCGCTGCCGATACGTATTACAGTCTCGTGCTGCCGACCTGGCTCTCTCACTCGCAGGTCGACGTGTGGGAGACGTTCAACGAGTTCTCATCGGATTGGGGTTGGCAAGGTGACTTCTTCATCGAGATGATGAAGCTCGCCGACCGCGACGGCTTTACGCTCGCGCTGTACGCATTCAGCACAGGCAACCCACCGTTAGACGATGCGACGATCAACGAGATCGCTCCCGCGTTGCGCTACGCCGCTGCACACGGACACTATTTGAGCTTGCATGAGTACGGCGGGGTAGGGCAGGGGAATCCCGATACGCTGCGCGGATCGTATCTCGCGCTGCGCTATCGACAGCTCTATGCAGTGCTGCTAGCCGATGCACGACCAAGGTTGATCATCAGCGAGGCTGGTCAGGCTGCTGGTTTCGAGTTCATCGGGGTGCAGCCGTTCATCGATGATCTAGGTTGGTACGATCTGCAACTCGCTGAGGATGATTACATCGTGGGTGCCGCGATGTGGACACTCGGCAACTATCAGCGCGCGAACTTTCAAGAGGCGTTGCCTGCACTCGCGGACTACATCACCAGCTTCATTCCACCGATGCCACTGCTACCGCATCGAGTGTATCTGCCATTCATCGAAGTAGGGAGGTAATCAATGAAACCAGATTGGGAGATAACCTTGCGCATCATGATCGTTTTCCTATTGTTCGTGATGGCACTGCTCGTTATCGTGTACTCTATTGACCGTATCTCATTTTAACAGTCCCGTAATCAGTGCAACCCCGATCGATCCGATCGTCGTGACCAGCGCAACGATCACCACTTTCCACAGATCGACCTTGCTCTGCTGCATCAATGCCAGGCGCGCCTCGCTCTCTCGATCACGCAGCTTGTGACTCTCGGTGTGGATTGCCACCTTCTGCGCGAGTTCCTCGACGTTGCGACCGAAATATTTCATCTGCGCCTGCATCTCGTTCTTGAACAGGTGCAAACCAGAACTCACCTCGTGCTCGAAATCATCGAACCGCTCTTGATGCGCATGGATCACCTCACGCGTCTGCGCCTGCTCAGCGCGGATGTTGTCAATCCAGCGGATCAATTCGATGCGCCAACCCTCAAGTTCACTCATCGTTGCCATTGCTGAGATAGCGGCTCATTTGTGACGACTCGTCATTGACGAATGCAATGATCACGCCGACATTCGGATCGTCAAGCAAGTTCAGCGCACGGATGCCGAATAGCATCCATACCCCGCGTTTGCTCCTGAACCGCGCATAGCCTCGATCTCTCAATTGCCCTGGTTGGTCTAGCGTCTTTCCGAACAATACACGTTGCAAGCGCGTCTCTTTGGGATGCGTGAAATAGAATGCATTGTGTTCGGTGATCTCTTGCAGCGTGTAGCCGAGCGCATCGCTCACATAGCGATTCGCGTATAGGATGTTGGCCTGCACATCGAGCAACATGACACCACACGAGACATTCTCGATGACGACCTTGAATCGCTCACGCTCGACGCGTATCTGCTGCTCAAGATAGATCACGCGGCGACACTGTTCACAAATCTCGGACTGAGCCGTGTTCAACGGATTGGCCTCATGTGTCGCAGCAGCCAATTGACGAATCGGACGTAGAGTGACCAAATCATGAATCGGATCACGAGACCGTTTACCTATCGCGCGCTGGCCTTCGCCATATCCAACGCAACGCTATCCGGCTTCCCCAACGTCAGACGATTCGTTTCATTTTCGTCATTGTATTCCGTCTGGCTGATGAGAAACGTGAAACCCGTCCCAGTAGCCTCATCTCCGAAATCCCCTAGAAAATTCTCTATCTTGATGCGTTTCCCCGCGCGCACCCACGATGCTGGAACGTGCTCCCCGGTCTTGGCTCGGACGAAACCCTTGATCGTAATGGGAGTTCCGATGCGGTAGGATAGATTCTGCCTTGATGCAATAATCGTCTCAGCAAGGGCAGAAGCGCCAATGAGAGTCGTAACGCTGTTGTCGGCGGTCACCACAGCGTGACGTGACAGGTAGTTTGTGCTGATAGTTTTATCGGCATAGCTCCAATCCTCCAGGCCGCGCGGGTTCTTGAATTTAACGATCACTCGCTTCAAAACGTCTTCAGGCATAGCCGACGCCACAAGATCAAACCCGCCTGCTAGAACTTCCTCATCAATGCTCAGAACGTAATCGTAATCGGTCAGCGCGGGTGGCTGCTCGTAATAGAGGAGTGCTCTTGTTTCTCCTGCGTCCGCCTCGCTTTCTCTTACGCCGATGACCCACTTGCTTCCGTCGCTTGACAGTTTGGCGACTTCCAGCATAAAGTCGGCGAGGGACCTGTTCAATCCGTCATCCACGATGCCGATGTCCGTTAAATCATAGGTATTGGATCCGATCAGATTGGTGCACGCGCTGAGAATGCATCCCGAATAGGCTTCGGCAGTGCAGGCTTGCAGGATAGCCGTTGGCGTTGTCGTCACGCTGCCACTGCTGTTCTCAGCAAGCATAGACATATTCGTGATTTTGCCATAGATTGAACTCGATGTTGGCGTTTGCGCGGCCCGTGAGTAGAGCCGAAAATCGAGAGTGGCCGCACTACTGGCGGATAGTGTGATGTCCGCGTTGCCTGAGCCGCTACTGGCAGTGCTCCAGAGCGACGCAGAATGCTGCACATCGTACAGCATCAGCTCCCATGCCTGCGCGCCCTCCTGCAGATCATACGTGAATTTTGCGCGCTTCACATTTGAGGCAGCGTTGAGGGTATATCGCAACGAAGCATATTCGCCGCTGCTCCATGCCTCCGGCTTAGGGATGAACATAAGCCGGTCGCGCTTGTCGAATGTGCATTTGGCGTTGGCGCTGGTGTCGTTCGCATACCATATATCGACCGTCGGCCCATCAAAGCGCCTGTCGATCCAGCGATTGTATTTGATTTGATGAAACAGTAGGCTCCAGAATCCTAGGCACGAGACCTCGATTCCGCTGCGCGCTGGATCGACCTTGTAGATGACCTCGGCGATCCAGCCTTCCCAAACCAGGCGCGTTCCGTCACGAATGATAATTCTGAATCCATGCTTGATAGGTATCCAGCGCGTTACGTCCAACGAGATGAAGAAGGAGGCGGTAGTATAAATGCCGCCAGGATAACAGGTGGCGAATCGGATGCCCTCAGCGCGAGCCAACAGATTGTTAGGATCGACTATCTGCGCTGAACCTGATGAATATATTTCGATGACCAGAGTGCTTTGCGCGGCCATTACAGCAGGCTCCAACGCGGGGTAACGGCGATCTTCGTGTAGGTCAGCACGGTTGCAATAGTCGGGTTATGCGTGGTATCCCCAAGCAGAGACAGCAGAATGTTATATCGCTCCGGCATAAGCTCGATCGCGTCGCCGCTGACGGCCAGGGGATAGGAAGTTGGATCCCCTGCCGTCGCCTCGTTATAGATGACAGCCCGATTGCCTTGATAGTGGAAGCCCTTGCTCCCTAGGACATTGGGTGCGCTTAGTACAAGTAACGGCCTGAACACGGGCATGATGTAATCGAGTCGTACATTGGCCGTGCCCGTGCTCCGCTTGAGTGTGATTCCAAAACTGAAATCGTCCGGGTTGATGTCGTAGTCAACAAATCCCGGCGGACTGTCGTTGAGCGCCGCGAAAGGCGACAGGAAAAGGCGAAATGCTGCTGCTGTCGTGAGTGATTTGAAATCCGTCGTCAGGAATGTTGGGGACGGCAAATAGGTAGCCAGTTGCAGGTTGCTGCCCTCGTCGTACAACCTGACTAACAATGCTATCTCGTGACCCTGGAGCGCCTTGAATAGCAAGAATTTTATTGTCGCCGCCAAAGATGAGATGGAGTTGGTTCCAACCGTATCAACGGAAACGGAGAAATACTGACCCCCGCTAGAGCTTGCATCGACTGTGCCGGACAGGTCGATCACCCATTCCGTTGGTTTGATGAAATCCTCAAGCGCCAGCAGCCATAAATACAAGGTCGGCAGAGTTATCCAGCCCGACGCCGCATCGCTTTCGGCTGAAATCAGCGTCACGGCAGGCGCGTTGCCCGGTATCCCGCCGCACACGATCCAGTTGTCGTCGTTTGCGTCGGTATCGTTGTGGTTCACCACATCATCATCGCCGTCGCTCGACCATAGCCACGGGACTGAGCCGACGCGTTGATCTCCCGTCGTCACTTGAGCGATGTTGGAATAGTCGGCGGCGACTTCGGTCGATGATAGTTCACGGTCGAACACCGTGAAGTCCATAAATATGCCGTTGCCGTGCGTGGTCACTCCCTCCGTTGAGCCAATATAGAGATTCGTCTGACCCGATACCGGCGTGTAAGTCGCATTGCTGGCTATCGACGACCCATTACGATATACGACGATGCCCGATGGCCCCCACACGAAGTGCAGAATGTCAATAGCACCTTCTGCTGGGTTGCTAATCGCCGGCGTCAGCGTCGTCGTGCCATCACGGTATAGAATCTGCGCGCCCGAACCATATTGCGCTAAAAATGTAGTGCCTGAATTGTCGAGAGTGAACAGCCGTTGTGTTGTTAGCGTTGCCAGACCAACCGTGAATTTGTAGACGATGCGAATGCATCCCTGAGCTGGGTTGAAGATGTCGTCATCGATGACCCTGGTCCGCGCCACAGTCCGAGTCGATGTGCTGGCGTGCGCCGTGCTTGTCCAAGCGCAGCCGAGCATGTCGCCATAGGCTAGTGGGGTAACATAAGCCTTCTCCTCGATCTGGAACCCATCCACATAGACGCTGCGATTAGCCACCATTGTGACACCCGTCGCTGTCGCCGCGTTAATGCCTGCAAATGTGGCAGTCAAGCGATACCAGCCATTCCCAACCGATTCATATGACGTGGTTTTTCCTGCACCATAATAAAGTGATACATCCGATGCTGTGACAGCTGCGCCATCGGGTCGCTTGGCGTAGCAGGATAATGTGTGTGTGTTGGTGTTTCCAACATTGATACTCTGCGTCCACGTCGAAGTGCCGCTGGCATAGATCAACTTTGCGCTATTGAGGCCGAACAAAAGAAAATCCACATCTGTATTCTGTGTGGCGAGAGTGAGTCCAGTCCACCCGTTATTCCAAGTGCCGTGCCCAAATATCGGATTAGTCATCTTGTTCGTCATCGCTTCAGGCACGATCAGCCCGCGCGATTGACCATCAACTGTACCGATAGTATCTTCGAGTATCCCACCGGTAGCACTCGCCAATCTCTGCTTGATTCCCAACGCATAAGGTCGGATGACCAGACTGAGCTGTGCTATTAGATTTGTCGCCAGTCGATTGAGCATTGCGTATTCGTTGCCCACGCTGGCGATGCCGTACTCGACCTGGTAGATGAGCCAGCCGTCTTGGCCCCAAAGCGGTTTGGTCGTGATGTCAGAGCTGCTGGCCTTGTATTCCAGATAGACCGGCTCGCCAGCATTGCCCGCCTGACTCAGAAAATATTGTATATCATTGACGGCGCGTGCCATCTCGCGCACACTAGCTCCGACAACCATGACGCTAAATGACAACGAGCGATTGACAGCGCGTGTAGAAATCAGCGTCGCGCCTCCAGCGCGGTTGGAGGACGATCCTTCAGCGAAGCTGGGAATGAGATTCACGGGAGGCGGAAAGAAGTCTTGACCGAGAAAATATTTAGTCTGGTCGTTGAGGTCGAGCGTTCGCGCGCCCTTGGTGAGCTTCAGGATAGGTCTGCTCATGAACTATGTCCCCATGACAGTTGCGCCGGACGCCCGCGTCAAGCGCGATCGGCGACCCAGCCCTACATCAATCGCGTTTAGAATCGATTGGGTGTCCGTACCAGCACCCGCGTTGACAGTGACATTGCCCATACCGCCGATGCTTGAGGCGATGGTCTGTAGCAGGGATAGCATCTTGCGTGTATCTGCATTGTCCATCACGAAGCCATTCGATGCAGGCGTGAATAACTCGGGGCCACCCTCGCCGACCAGATAGGGTGCACCGCCGGAAATCGTTCCGCCGAATTGTCTTCTGCCAATAGGCGGAACGATGGGGATACGGGCCACAGTTTCTTCAATGGTGCGCTGGATTGTGGTAATGATTACTGTCTTCTCGTTGGGTATACTGTTGACAGCATTCGCTGCATCCCTCGCTGCACCCATAAGCGCCATCGCTCCGCCCGCTGCGCCACCCAACCCGCCAGCGAGGTTGTCGGACTTTGGTTTTGCATCCTCCATTGCGCCGCCGAGATTCGCGGTTTCCATCGTCGCTGGAATCAAGTTGGCGTGATAGTCACTGTATGCCTGGATCATAGCCTGAACGCTAGGGAAGCTCTTGTCATTCATAACCAAATTGATATTGTCGAGCTTGTCAATGAACGCGTCCACATTTTCATCGGTTGCCAACTGCTCAGTAGCACTCAGGATCGATTGAGTTGCCGTATAGGTAGATTGGTCTATCAATCCCCATCGATTCGCAAGCTCTGTCAATGCCTTGGCCTGATCGCCTTTCGACAAATCGCTCATCGCCAGTTGCTGCGCGGTGATGTCAAACAGAATGCGCTTGGTGGCATCTTCGTGTGCAGTAGCATTTTCAGAGTAGGCTATATTGAGATCCAAAATATTTCTTTCGATTTCTCCTATCTTCTTTGAGTTGTCCACATATCGGGTGGTTGCTTCTGATGCTCCGCCAATTTTTTCGGTGAGGTGCTCCACCGTAACTGCCAACTCTGCTTGCTTTTTCGGATCAGTTGCCTCTGACAGTTTCTGCTGCGCTTCAGCGAGTTTGATTTGCGCAAGATTTAATTCGGCTGCGGACATCGTATTTTTGCTTTGCGCTGTGACAACTTGGCCATGCGCTGCTTCCAGCTTCTCTAACTCAATGCGCAACTCAGCCACTTTCTCGCGGTTCTCATCTTGTCCTTCATAATAATCCTTCATTTCATTTCCGACTGTTCCCGCCATCAAGTCGCGCAGATTGGCTATCTCCTCACTAGCCAATTCGTTTGACATTGCTAAATCTTCTGCTGATTGGGCAGTCTCTTTCATGCTTGTGCCCATACGCGCCATAGCGCGCTCGGCTTCGTTAGTTTCATTTCGTGTCTCAAACTCTGCTTCAGTCAAGGCAAAGTTCGCTTGAACCAGCTGGGTATACGCTCCGACAACACCCTGACCAGCTCTAACCAGGTCACCATTGGCGTCGACCTGAAGCCCTGTCACGGCAGCCGCCCGATTCATCTCAGTGATATACGCCTCATAGGTTTTTGATGTCTTGAGTACCTCCTTCTCGTGATCGGTCAGCACCGCGTTGAGTCTATCGTTCCACGTAATCAGCGTGGTCAAGCCATCTGCGGCGTCGCCCAGGATTGGGATCAGTTTATTTCCAATCGCCTCCCCTAAATTCTCAATCGCATTTTGCGCCTTCTGCAGCTTGCCAGCCAGAGTCGTTCCTGCCGCTTCCGCGCTGCCGCCGAACTCCTTTTCAAGCTCGGCCAGGATGAGAGCCTGCGCGCCAGCGACATCGTTCATCGCCATCATTTGTTTGATGGCGGCCTTTTGCGATTCAGTGAAGGCCACGCCGACGCGACGCAAGGCCAACAACCCGCGCTCCGGATCTTGCAGTGCCTTGCCGAGTTGGATCGCTGTTCCCTGCAAGTCAATGGCCGACGTGTCTCCCTTCGCAAACGCAACAGCCATATCTTCCATCGCGCGTGTCGCACGCGGGAATACTTCGCCACCGATATTGGTGAAAGTCAATAACATATTCTGGCCCGACTGAATCACTTCATCGTCTATCGATGTGAGCCGCGATTCCGCCCCGGCCATCTTCTCAATTTCTTGCGCCGTCAGGCCCGCCGCGCCGCCCGTCGATTTGATGACGGCTTCTGTCTGCGTCATGACACGTTGAGCTTCCATCGCGGCATCGATAGAGCCTTTCAATGCACCGATCAAAGCAGCCGGGCCGATGAACGACTTAACCAGCATGCCCGCTTCCTGATTGAGACTGGACAGCGAAGACTTTAGACCGCCTAGCGCCTTGCCTGCCTTACCGGCTTCGCCCGTAACGGCGTCCTTCGCCTCGATAATCAGTTGTGCCCTGCGTGTTGCATCAGCCATCTTTCATCAAGTCCCTGACCCATGAGTAGATCGCCATGTCGTTTTCACTCGGTTTGATCCGGCCCAGACTTTCCAAGAATTGATTGGTTCTTTGCAGTGCGTGGCGCGTATTCTGCGCCGCGAGGGAAGGCATGACGCGCGCCATATCCTGTCGGTCAAGCTCATCCAGAGTCCAGCCGAAACGTTCGCAGATGTCTAGGTCCCTCAACTCATCGGGGTAGTCGCCGCCGTCAAGGACATAGCGCCCGACAGCGGCGATTAGTTTTTTCGAGGCGTGGGCAGATCGCGCCGCCAGAACACAAAGAAGGCACGGCTCAGCCATACTACCAACGCTTCATCCACGTTGTCGATCAGGCTGACGGTGCGTTCGCCATCGGGCAGCAGAACGGGATTTCCGCTGACGTCACGAATGCTCCATGACACGACGCGCGGCAGGATGATGCTCATCACGGAGGAGTCATCGTTCGCCTCAGACCACTGCCGACGCAACGAGAACGGATAACCGTGCGTTGCGAAGCGTACCCATACATCAGGATAGTCGGGCAGGCCACACGCAACGGTTCCGAATTCAGAGGCGTCATTCCATGCCTCCGCTAAGGACATCATCGCCTGAGCCCACTCGCCAGCTTCAACGCGTTCCCGGATTTGCTCTGACAACTCAGATGCAGACATGGCAATCTCCCGTTATGCGACTGTGCCAAAGATCAGACTACCCGCCGTTTGCTCAAATGAGAACGCAGCGGCCACCGCGCCGGCAATGGGGCCGGTGATTTCGTAGGATGCAATCAGGTAGCATCCCGAAATCAACTGGCAACCTGACACCGATCCGCCAGGCGCGTATATAATGCACGTGTTCACACTGGCTGCCATGATGCCCTGTAGGACTGCGTGAATTCCAGTCGTGTCAGTCTCATCGTAGAATCCCGCACCAGCCAACGTCGCATCGCGGATTCCTGGAATCCTGTCTACATCGCTCTTGCCGAACGTGGTCACGTCCACATTCGCCTTCGACCACGACAGCACGATATTGTTCATGTCGCCTGAGAGATTGCGGCACGTCCCGCCTGAATCGGTGACAAAGATGACGCTGTTCTTTCCGTGTACCTTTGGCATGTTACCCTCCTATTCATCCGCCTCGCGGCGGTCGATCACTCTGCATACTCAATCGCCTGTATCTTCCAAATCACTTGTGCCCACAGTGCGCCGCCTGCCTCGACGGCAAGCGCGGGATCAAACGACATGCTCATCAGGATGGAATTGTCTGCTGTGTCATTTAACCTCCGGTCTTTTCGGAGCGTATCTCTCAAATCGTCGTGCCCCCTCCAGACCCGATCTAGCAGCGCGCGCGGATCGCCTGTGTCCTTGATATAGAGTCCGCCTTCGATGCTCCAGGTATTCGTATCTGGAGCGTCGGATGTTCCGAATCCTATCTCTTCAAACGAGGTGTCTGCTCCTGGCATGAACACAATTGCGCACGTCGTCACCGTTTCCAGAATTCCAAAATCGCAACTGCTGATCTCTGAAGCCAGCCATGGACCCCAGACCTGAAGCGTGTAATACAGCCCCTCACGGATGTCGGCCAGACTCATATCTATTCCAATGATTCGTAGAGAATGCTTATGGCAAGCCCGCGCGCAATCTGCGCAACAGCAAAATCAATGACAGGTTTTGTCGCATTCATTGTATCATCTAAAAACGGGTGTTTCTCTACCCCTTTCGTCCGAATCTTTATAATTGTTCCTGGCATCGGTGCACCTTTCGTACCTGCCCACCTCGCAATGGGTGCCCACGGCGCATGAGTAATGGGACCAGTTCCAAATTCCAAAATCAATCCAGCATCCCATCTCCCGCGTTGTGCCGTTGGAGAAATCGTGACTCTGTAGCCCTTGCTGTCATATTCCGCCTTCACGCTTCTCATGAGCGCGCCTGTGTAATAGTTGCGTCCTAGCATACTTTGCATGTTTTTTAGCGCGGCTCCACCTGTTCGCTTGATCTCGCGTTGAATCAGCTTAGGAATCCATTGCGGAGCGAATCTAATTCGAGACTCTACATGCTCAAGCACACCGTCGGAATAAATGTGAATTAGCGGCATAACTCGATCACCTTCTCTACCACTGCCTCGACCGCGCCGCCTTCGGGGTGCGCCGCGTTATAGAGACGAATGAAGTCTTGCCACGCCGGATCGCCGCGCGAGTCCCGCGCCTCAATAGCAATGATATTAAGTCGCTCTGCACTGGAGCGAAATGGCAATGCGTGGGCATAATCAAAACCTTCGCTTTGAATGTAACAGGACGGCGTTCCCAGTATCGCTGCCTCGATGCAGATATTCGACGGTCCCTGTGCCACAAGCACATCCGCCGCACGAACAGCATATGATAGATAGTGCTTCGTGATCAGGCCGGGCGTATTCGTATCGCGCAGCGCCTGCTCGAAGGCTTTATCGTCTCCCCCGTTCGGGTGCGACTTGATGATCAGAACGGCTTGCCATTCGTGCGTCAACTCGATCACAGCGCGCAAGCCCTCGTTCATCTCCACGTTTCCAGTCCCGCGAACAGCGGTCGTCTGCGACCACGTACCCGCATAGCAAATGACGCGCTCATTGTCGATGTCCATAACGCGACGCGCCTCAGCCTGGGTGGGCAGCACTTCATCGGCATACAAGCCGTCCATCTGCGGCGCGCCGACAATGTCAATACGATCCGCTGGATGACCGCCTGCGACATAGAAATCGCGCTCATATTCTCCGCTGGCGAGGATCCAGTCCGACCTCGATTCGCGGTGAATGTCCGAGCCGCCATCGGCGCGCAGATGACAGGCCGCGTGTGGCACATGGATCGTCGGGATGCCACGCGCCTTACACCACAGCACCAGACTACGCGTATCGGGAGCCACATCTTCATGCACAACGCAGCCCGCTATTTCCCGAATGTTGGATAGTTGCGTCAGTAGGGCCGACTGGAGCGCGATGGCCTGAGCATGCTGTAACACGTATCCCGGCCACCAGTCTTTAGCTGAATGAAACTCAGATGGCGCACTGCCATTGAACTGCAACAGAAGCCGTCCCGAGATCACGCTGGCGCTCTGAACTGCTTTCGATGCGATCTGCGCGGACATACTGAGCGCGTGTTCTTGAACATCTCCGTTCATGAAGCCATTGAGGGCAAAGCATGGCACGCCAATCGACATGGCGTATTCAGTTGCCTGCGGAGAAGTGAAGCACAAATCATAGTGCTCCGACAGACCACGCCAATAGCCCTGGCTGACGGGATGCCCATGCAGCATCAGTACCCGTTTACGATCCTGATTGTTGTTCGGTTCGGCCATCGCCTTGCCCTCGCTCCAGCAGTCTGCCGCTCACGCGCAGAACGTCATACTTCATCGCGTCACCCAGATCGATGTCATCGATGATCAGACCCAATCCGACAAACCACTCACTCGCCATGTGATACATGGCCTCATTCTGATCTGCTTTCGTCGCCGCGTTCCCATCAGCCATTATGCTGCTACCTCCTGCGCTGCCTTCTGTTGAACATAGAGGATACCCGGCAGTTTAGAGCCCTTGCGCGTCTGTGAATCCGCGATGACACGCTCAATAATGCCCTGATACTTGCCGATGTTGCCCTCCAGCGTGAGCTTCTTCATTGACCACGTTCGGCGTTCCCATGCGATCTTCTTGTGCGCCACGATGTTCTGAATCATATCGTCAAGCGCGGCGAACCACGCATCGGGTGTGTTGTCTGAGATGCGCCCCATGTGCGCCAGATCATTATAGGTCAGAGATCGACTAGCAATCCACGGCACGCCAGCCGTCGTGTATTCGACTGCCTTCAGCCACGACCGGCGCTCGTCGTATGATGCAAGTGGTGCCCCCTCGCGCCACGGCGGATCAAGCGGCAGTGTTTCGAGTGGCGCAACGCCTATATCAAACGTGCTCAGCACAAGCGGCCAATGCTCTGGCTTGACGCCAGCCTGACGAATCACGCGATCACCCCATCGCTTCAGCACGAAATCAAGCCGCTGCTCGTATCCGCAGAACTTCAGAAGCGCGTTTTTGTGTTTGTCGAAGACGCGATCCAATGCTTCGACTATTCCGCTAAACAGCCACGAATCGACGTGACTGATCGAGCCGCCCCATCCAATGATGACAGTTCCGTCCGTGTCTGACCGCACTCGACTCTTGAGCTGTGTCGGTTTCTCTGTTTCGTCATAGAGTAACTCTAGATCGGGCGCGCCCATCGGTTTCTGATCGAGACCCTCGAACCATGCGCGACGTGTCCAATTCGGCAGCCAATAGCCTGGAATGATATGCTCCCAATCCCTCAAGATAATCTTGCTCGGCGAGGTGAGCGCGTCAGCATGTCGCATGCCTTCAGCCAATGCCACGATCGGCTCTGGATTGAGTCCGACCTTGTTCATGATCCAATACGGAAATGCTGGGTTGCTCGGCGGCAGATCAGGGTAATGGTCATCAAGATCGATGATGACGACCTTGCCCAGTGCGCGCCAATAATCCATAGCATCCCAAACGTCGCGCGTGATGACATTTCGTTGGAAGATCAGAACGTCGCCACGCCCGATCTGCCGCGTTACTTCAGGATGTCTCCAGTCGAGCGCGGTCGGCATGAAGAACAGCTTCGCCGTCATCGACGTATGGCCGGCGGCATGCTCAGCATTGATGCAGTCGGATGGGGAAAGCGCACGCCATTGACTGCAATTCCATTCGCTCGCGCTGTCAGCATATAAATAGATGAGATGTAAGCCCTTATTCATTCCAGGTCTCTTGACAGGTATGCTATAATGACAATGCTTAGGCGAAACGGTGTTCGGTGTTTTTGTTTCATACATGCTCCCCTATTGGGCCGGTTCGCCTAAGCAACGATACCGACTTCCCGATAGGGGTGCTTCTCAAATCACTGGATATGATTCCATGTTAAAATCAGTAAAGTTCACACTGGACACAGGCCTTAACTGGCTGTTCGTCATTGTTCTTGTGAGTGGCATTTTAGTCATCGTGCTGTCCGTCATTCATGCCGACAATCTGTCGTCATCCACCAATGAGCGTCCATATTTCGTGAAGTCCGCATCCGGCGCGCTCTACCAATGTAAACGCCTGGATTCAGAGAAACGAATCGCATACGAGTGCGGTGACATTATTGAATATCATCTTTCCGAGAACGATGGATGGGGCATCTATCAACATTAGTTCTCGTGTGCCTGCGGATCGCCTGCATCCGTCCCGCTCGGCTCAATCGTCTCTTTGTTGCGGAACATCCCACGAATAAAGCGCGATGTCACTCGGTCAGAGTCTGCTTCCACACTGTCCCGATCTGCCACACTGATACCACCCGCGTAAATCTGCGAGTTGGCCACGCTGACACCCAGGCGTGATAGGTCCATCGTCTTCAATTCACCGAGTGCATCGTTGAAATCCTGCTTGAATTTGTCCGCCCGCGTCCGTTCACCTGGTGCGACACGCGCACTGATGCGCGATGATTCAGCGCGCCAGGCCGCATAGAGCGCGTTGGCATCGCGCGCGAAATCATAGGCCGCCGAGGTCGTTGGGATGGCACCAAAGCCGCGCGATCCGATGATGGAATTTATCAGCGCGCAGCCGCTCGATAGCCATAGGTTGACCTGCGTCAGGTTCGGGCTTGTCGAAGTGTCAAACGATGACGCCGAACCGACTAGGTTTCTGCAGAGCGAGGCGACATCGGTTCCGCTTGCGTAGGCCATGCTAGGAAGCTCCTGTTACTTCGCCATAAGCGCCATAAGTGTTCGGTGTCGCCTTGTTATCGGTGAAAGTAACTTGAATCCGATAAGTCGTGCTCGGTACTGGGTTGTCGAACCGACCCAAGACAACACACGTCGCGCACGTCCCTATCGCAGCAGACCCCGTCGTCTTTGACGCTGTCACGTCTGAGCCGTTGACCAATACAACCATTGACGGCGACAGCGGACACGTCACGCCCCACGGCGTTGTATCAAACGAATAGGCAATCCGTTCATCCTCGCCTTGTTCCCACGGTGAATCTTTGAACATCCGGTAAGATGGCATTCACCGATCCTTCAGATCGAGTATGAGACTGCGCACCGGAACGATCAGAGTGATCGGCCGCAGCCGAGACCGCAGCCCTAACACCGTGTCCCGTTCGGGCAATTCCAACTCGATCACAGCATAGACCACCACTGCACCGAGCAAAGTGCCGACCGATACCAAGTTGGCGAATGACTCCAAGAGTACCGCACCGCTCAGAATGAGATGACCGCTGGCTGCATACGTTGCTGTACCTGCGAGTGCTGCTGCACCGCTTAGGGTCAGTCGGCCACTGGGTGCAATGCTGGCGGTTACGTTAAGCGCGGCGTTGGATCGTCTGAAGATCATCGCCGCCGATATGATTTCTGCGATGCTGGTCAATGATGCTGCACCGCTCAGGACGATGCGACCGCTCGTCGCCAAGTCAGACGCCACCGACAAGGCTGCCGTCGCCGACAAGACTTGACCGCCAACGGAAACAAGCAGGCTTGCAATACCAGATAGTTCCGCCGTACCCCTGAATGTGACCTGACCCTGTGGCGAGAGTGTGGCAGTTCCCGTCAGAACCGCCGCGCCTGCCGCGCGCAAGGCTGCCGCTACCTGCAACGAAGCCGCGCCCGTGAGAATCGCTGTACCTGCCAACGTCAGCCGCGCGGTGGATGTGATGTTGGCATAAGCCTCCAGCAATGCAGTTGCGCTCGATAACTTCCATGCGCTGCTAAGCAAATCCGAGCGTGCATCCATTGCCGCGATTCCATGAAACGTAGCACGCGCAGCATTGGTCAAGTCAGCCACGCCCGTGATCGCGGCTGCACCAGCCAAGATTGCGCGCGCCGTGCTGTCCAGACTTGCGGTTCCGGGAAGCGTCGCATTCGCGCGCGCAGTCAACCATACCGTGGATACCAAATCGGATACCGCCGCCAGCGCCGCATTGCCTCTCAGCATCACCCGTCCAGCCGACGACAGATTAGCAACACATTGAAACGTCGTCGCGCCGCGTCCTGTCATCCTGGCTACGTTGGTTGTGGTAGCAATTCCAGACAGAGCAGCGACACCCCGCGTTGTCTTACGTGCCATGTTTATCATATTTCCAAATGCGGACAAAACAGCATCCACACTATGCGTTACTCCTCCAGCACTCGCAGCGGCCTTGACCTCGGCGGACAGTCCGCCCCATGTTGCAGAAGTTACCCACGATGCCGAGCATTCCGTTTCCCAGGCGTCGCCACGGTATTGTGACTGTACATCGCGAGTCGGCCCCGTGCCTAGAAGGTCATCAAGCTCAGTCCAGTTGGTTCGGGGGGCAGTCCCTTCACTAGCAAGATGTTTCCAAGACGAAATCGGACGATTATTTGTGTCTCCCGCCGCCGCCAATGTGATACAGCCCGACGTTCCAGACCCGGACGCTGATCCTAGTTGCCTTATCGCACAAGCCGACCCGTCACTTAGATGAGCGCCATCCACTGAAAAGAACAGCGCATCACAGTGGAGTTGTGTGTTATCGAATAGAAATTTTGTCGATCCCGACGTGGCTCCGCTGGCGTTGGCTACAAATAAAGAAACTCGCCGAGTTGTGCTGAATGTCATCGTCCCGGCTTCGGCCCAAGTCAGACCATTCCCAGTGACTGATGCCGAGGTATTCGGGCTGCCTCCTGTGACGCGCGTGTGTACCCATACGCAGACTAGTCCACTCGCGGGCGGTGTCCATATCGCGCTGTCATATGATGCGCTATCCGTACTAATGTTAAAATCTGGGTCAGCAGACGATCCTTGATTGACGAATCCAATAGCCACAACGCAGCCTCCAGACCATCAATCAAATGTCACGTCTAACGCACTCGCAGCGAACTCCAACACATCAGCCGCGCCGAGCGCCTTCGACGTAGAGAGCTTGCCATACAGTAGCAAGCATCCCGTCGTGAGCGAGTCGAAGATTCCCACGCCACCACGTCATAGGCC
>Ga0209641_10001511_pt1 | contig 20664 bp, 26 predicted proteins | sample RifCSP16_1_FD_184022 | JGI IMG/M metagenome (GOLD analysis project Ga0209641, IMG submission 184022) | Soil microbial communities from Rifle, Colorado - Rifle CSP2_sed 16_1 (SPAdes) (version 2) | ecosystem: Environmental > Terrestrial > Deep subsurface > Rock core/Sediment | place: Rifle... | reverse complement strand
TTTAATCCAAACCTCCTGTCAATACTGTAAATACTTAGTATTTTCTCCCCTTCAAAAATATCACCCTGTATGTTGCCCTGATACCTTGAGAAGTTCCGTATTTATTTTTGTATATATTTATCATCTTTTTTATAACACCTTTTATCCCCATTCCATTCGATCTTGCGAAATAGGATTGATTTGCACCTATATATTTGAGGGTTTTTAAAAGAGTCTCAACATCAGGATAATATCTTACCTCATCCCTCTCTTCAAGATATATGTCTTTAAATCCCGCTGATGTCATTAGTAATTTTAATTTCTCTCCATTGTTGAATTTATGAAATTCCCCCATTGAAGGGTTTAAGGGTGCAAGGGTTCGAGGGGTCAAGTATTTATTTTCACTTGAAACCTTGGCTCCTTGGTTCCTTGACCCCTTTCCCCGAAGAGCCGTTTCAAAGGAATCTTTCAACTCATACAGAGAGCCTTCGCTAAGGGTTGTTAAATAAATATAGCCGTTTTCTTTTATAACCCTGTGTAATTCTGCAAATGCCTTTGATAAATCTGTTACCCATTGAAACATCAGATTTGATACTATCAGGTCAAAGAAATTAGAAGGATAGGGGAGATGTTCCACATCAGCGGTAGTCAGGTAGAGATTTGAATGCCTGTTTCTCTTTCCTTGCGTAAACACAGACATACCATGTGCAATATCACAGGCAAAGACCTTTGAAAAATTATAATTTTCTGCCAGATTTATTGAAATATTCCCTGTCCCTGAACCTATGTCTAATATATTCTTAGGGAAAAAATCTCTCTTATAAATTTCAGAAAGCAGAAGATTGGCAATCTCTTTTTGAAAGGATGCAAATTTATCATAGGTATCAGCCCTTTTTGAAAATGAGCTTTTTACTGTGGATTTATCAATCATATAAGTCTATAGTCTAATGTCTTATTTAGTCAGTGAAAGTCTGTGGCTATAAATTCTTTTATCTCCTTGTTAACCCTCTCTGGCTGTGTCAGAAACGGTGCATGTCCAACACCTTCAAGAATAATTAATTTTGAATCAGGTATCTTCTTTGCCATATATCTGCCTGCACCAACAGGGCATATTTTATCAATACTACCGTGGATAATCAATGTTGGCACCTTGATGTCGTTGAGATTATCCCTTATATCGTCTTTTAACAGGGAATTTAGGGTCTGGAGGACTACATCTGATGAAGGGGGAAAATCTTCATTGAACATTAAACTCTCAATTTCCGACAGCTTGCTGTCATCAATTCTCTCACCTGATATAAATAATTTCCCGCAGAACTCCCTGATATGATTTTCATAGTCTCTTTTCAAATTCTGTTCCAGCCTTTTTACCATTGTCATAGGTTGTCCATGAGGATAGCCATTCTCCGATAAAAACTTCGGAGTCCCACCGATGAATATCAATTTCTCCACATCTTCCGGATACTTAAAATAGTATCTTGCAATAATAAAGGACGCCATAGACCACCCAGCCAGTGTAAATTTCTTTATACCTAAGAAATTAATTAACTCCTTCAAATCCTGAACAAATATATTAAATCCATATTCCGCATTCCGCATTTCGCATTCCGATTTCCCATGTTCTCTCAAATCAACTGCAATTACCTGAAAATCCTTTGCGAGTTTATCTGACTGATATTTCCAGATAAGAGAATTCATCGCCCAGCCGTGGACAAAGATAATAGGTTTTCCTTTGCCGGTTATTCTGTAATGGAGATTGTTTCCGTCAGTAGTTTTAAAGAAAGGCATTTATCAGGCAATGAGCCTTAAAATATCTTTATAGGTTGCAATAAGAGTGAGGATAAGAAAAAAGGATATGCCTGCGACACCCACAATCTGATAGGTTCTCTGGCTTAAAGGAGACCTTTTTAAAGACTCAATTGCAAGAATAATAAGGTGTCCGCCATCAAGTGCAGGGAATGGAAGGAGATTCAATATGCCCAGACTCAGACTCAAAAGGCCTGTAAAGTATATGAGGTTTATAAAGCCTGCATTAGCCGCCTTACCCGCCATAACAGCAATACCAACAGGTCCTGATAGGCTGTCCATAGAGCCGTTGCCTGAAAAGAGATTGAAGATAAGTTGAACAATGCCGATGGTCACTATTTCTATTGTTTTTATACTTGATAATATTGCATCGTTTCTTCCATCTATCCTCTTTTAAAAACTCTATAGTTTCACTTTCATCTTCATTTCTCGAGAAACTTACAAAGCCTCCAAGTGGCAGAAGCCGAAGAGTGAACTCTGTTTCCTTGTGTCTGAATAGGGTTGCTATCTTAGGGCTAAATGGAAAGCCAATAGAGAATTCATAGACATTAATACCTGTCTTTCTTGCAGCGATAAAATGCCCGAATTCATGAATCAGAACAACAATTGTAAAAACAAAAAGAAACGCAAGTATTGAAATCATTTAAATTAACAAATTATTTTAGCCACAGATAAAAGAATTAAAAAAGTCTGTTTTTGTCTGTGGCAAATTATTTTATGGTCGGGGCGAGTGGATTTGAACCACCGACCCCCTGCTCCCAAGGCAGGTGCGCTATACCAGGCTGCGCTACGCCCCGTAATTTTAATTTTTACACTTTTTTGAAATCAGGTCAAGTATTCATTTTGTCAATGTAAATTCAGAGTTGGTTTTCTTTATGATTTAAATCATTATAGTATTTTCTATCATAGAATAAAATTACAGTAAAAAGGAGGTAATTTATGAGTAATGAAAAAATAGTTAAGATTGATGTAAGGGTTATCCCTCTATCTGAACGGCACCCTCGCAAGATATTTGATATATGGGATGGTTTGAATGCAGGAGAGACACTGCAGATTATAAACGACCATGACCCAAAACCCCTCTATTTCAGTTTGAAATAGATTATAAAGGTTGTTATAAGTGGGAGTATATAGTCCAGGGACCAAAGGATTGGGTTATAAATATTATAAAGATAAAAGCTAAATAATTTACACTGAAAAATAACATTTTTTTTCAGTATCAACTAAATAGAATCTGACAGCAGATTCGCCAATTCTATATAACTACAAATTATTCAATTTTATTGATAAGTAGTAATAAATGAGGCGAGGTTTTCTTTGGCTTTTAGTTTCTTTGCAACAGCCTCAGCCTCTTCTCTTGTATTAAACTGTCCTACACGGACCCTGAACCATTTTGCATTTGTAGTTTCGTATGTGGTTATATATGACTTATAACCCTTACCTTCCAACCGTGATTTAAGACTTGATGCCTCATCCATGTTTTTGAGGGCACTCACCTGAACTGTGTATGAGGCTTGCGAAGACTTGGAAGATGCAGGACGAGATTCAGATGCGGGATGAGGCTCGGTTGCCGAACCTGAACTTTGCACCGCAATTTTCTCTTGCATATCCTTCCCATGTTCTTTGTTCTTCAATCTTTCTTCTGTCTCCTCCTTTGAATTTGGAAGGGTCTTAAAAAATGTCAGTTCCTTTTCATCAGTCCCTTTCAGCAGTTCTTTCACTGTTCTCTTTTTTTGAACTTCAACTACAGGGGGAAGGGGTTGAATTTTAGCCGTCTTAATCTGTTCCATTTCCTTATCCAAGGGAGTAACAACCTGATATAGTTCACTGTTTATGGTTGAAACTCCAGTGGAAGAATCCTTACCAATTATATAGCCAAGGGCAAAAGTCAATATAGATATGGCAAAGACACTCAATATAAGAAATACTGACTGGATATTATTAAGTTTTATCTCAAAGTTTTTAAACATATCACATCTCCTCCGGTGCTGTCACACCAAGAATATTAAGTGAGTTTTTTATTACAACCCCTAATGCCTTTACCATTATCAATCTTGCAATGGTCAAATCATTGTCATCCGATATGACCCTGTATTTATTGTAATAACTATGAAAATCTCCCGATAAGTCCAATAGGTAATGAGTAATAAGATGCGGCTCCAGAGAGACAGCCATCTTCTCTATAAGTTCTGGAAAGATTAGAATCTTTTTTATTATTGAAAGTTCTTCAGAAAGTTTTAAAGGTTGCAGGTTTATTGACAGAACATCAGGTATTTTAATTTTACATACTTCTGCTTGTTTCAGGATATTACATATTCTCGCATGGGCATACTGTACATAGTAGACCGGATTTTCAGAGGATTGCTCTTTTGCAAGATTGAGGTCAAAATCGAGGTGGCTATCTGAACTTCTCATCATGCAGAAGAATCTGACCGCATCTTTCCCCACCTCCTTTACCACATGAGAAAGTTCTGTAAACTCTCCGCTTCGCGTTGACATGGATATAACCTCCCCACCCCTTTTCAGATTTACCAATTGAACCAGCAGTACACTAAATGTCTTATTATCAAAACCGAGTGCCTTTATAGCGGACCTTATCCTTGGGATATAACCATGATGGTCAGCGCCCCATACATTAATTACCTTTTTAAATCCCCTTTCATATTTTTCTTTATGATAGGCAATATCGGATGCAAGATAAGTATAGTAACCTGTCCCTCTTCTCACCACCCTGTCCTTCTCATCACCAAATGCACTCGCCTTTAGCCATAATGCACTATCTTTTTCATAAATAAACTCCCTCTCTTTTAGCCACTTTATAATTTCATCTACCATTCCCTTTTCGTAAAGGCTCTTTTCACTATACCAACGATTAAAAACTATACCAAAATTCTCCAGATCCTTCTTTATCCCGTTAAGAATCACTCCGGCACTAAAGTCTATAAAAAATGGAAGCGACTCTTTATCCGTCGTCTGTAAGAAATAATTTCCCTTTTTTAAAATAATATCCCTTGCGATATCGTTTATATAATCACCCTTATATCCATTCTCTGGAAATTCTGCATTTTCTCCCAAAATCTGCTTATATCTAATCAGGGTAGAAATGCCAAGCGTCTCCATCTGCAAACCCACATCGTTTATATAATATTCTTTATCAACATCATACCCTGCCTTTTTGAGAATATTTGAAAGCACATCTCCAATCACCGCACCTCTTCCATGCCCTACATGCAGAGGACCTGTTGGATTCGCACTTACAAATTCCACTAAAACCTTCTCATTTCTTCCTATACCCAATGAGCCATATCCACTATCCTTACTGACAACATCCCTTAGCCCTTCTAACCAGAAATCTGGAGTCATAAAAAAGTTTATAAAACCAGGACCTGCAATCTCAATCTTTGATATCAGATTTGAATATCCATTAATATTATTTTTTATCAGATTCGCAACATCTCTCGGCTTCCTTGTCAGTCTGGAGGCTATTACCATTGCCAGATTTGTATAAAAATCACCAAACCTTGCCTCCCTCGGTTTCTCCACCGTAAAGGATGGTACTTCTGATAATTCTATGTCTCCAGAATCTCTCGCCTTATTTAAAGCTGACCTTAAAATGTTTTGCAATACTTCTCTCATATAATCTATCCAATCATTTATTAACAGACAAGGAAAGTATTTTATATATTGGCAATTACAATTTATCAAAATCGCTACTGTAAGTCAATAAAGATGGGGAGAAAGAGAAATTGGAGCAGTTAAAGAGGTATTTCCTAAAATATTAAATTACTGTGCAGGATAAAAGTGCTTAATGACAGCATCAGCTGTAAGGTCTGCATCATTTATGCAACCACTTATTCCAATTCCACGATAGGCACTGCCTGTAAGAAAAAGACCAGGCTCTTTTGATAACATCCGATTAAGAATTGTCAATCTGTCATCATGTCCAATAGTATACTGCGGCATTGCCTTTTTCCATCTGTATAGCCGAACCAATATAGGGTCTGCATTTATACCCATAATATCCTTCAACTCTCCCTTTACCATTTTTATCATGTCCTCATCATCCATAAAAATCAGGTCCTCATTATAGTAACCACCAACAAAACACCTGATTAAAAACGAGTCCTCAGGTCCCCTGTATGAAAATTTTCTTGAGACCCATGTAGCAGCCATTATCTTTCTCTTTTCAGGTTTTGGCACGACAAATCCAAATCCATTCATAGGATGAGAGACCGCATCCTTTTTATATGCGAGGGATACAGTAGCAGTAGAAATATATGGAATTTCATCTAACTGGTTTGATATAAGGGCATCAAGTTCACTCAATAATCTGGCTGTTTCGTAAGAAGGGGTTGCAAAGACTATAGCATCAGCATCTAAACCCTCCCCATCCTTCAATAATATTTTATATATACTTTCTCCTGTGGTAATTTTTGACGGTGATTTAACTACCCTCACTGCCTCTTTATCTTTAATTATCTTGGTTGTCTTTAGACTTTTAACAATTGTAACAGGTAATTCATCAAGCCCGTTCTTAAGGGTCATAAACATGGTATATCCCTGAGTTGTTTCTGAAATTGAGTTATTCATCATCTTCTTTTTGGCAATCATAGCCCTGATAAGGCTTCCATATTCCTCCTCCATCTGGACAAACTTTGGAAAAGTGCTCTTAACACTCATTGTATCAGGGTTCGCTGCATGAATACCAGCCACAAGCGGTTCAGCTATTTTATCAAGGACATCCTTCCCAAGACGACGGCATACAAATTCAGAAAGGCTCTCGTCTTCTTGTGATTTCTTTTTTGGTATAAGTAATTCCATAGCCATTCTCAATTTGCCAAGGGACGATATAAGACTGCTCTTTAAAATAGGAACTATACGAGTTGGTATCATAAGCATTACACCTTCTGGTAACTCATGAAGATTCCCCTTCCAGAGGACAAATGTCTTTCTGAATTCATCATTTGTGCAGAGGAGGTTATCACCTATTCCAAGTTTTTTACAGAGCTGGAGTGCATACGGTTTTTCAGATATGAAACAATCGGGGCCACCTTCAATAATGAAACCATTTTCTCTTTCAGTCAGAATGCTTCCACCAACTCGATTATTTTTTTCAAGGATGGTTATGAAAAGGGATTTTCCATTCCTTTTTGCCCTTTCTTCAAGGCTGTAAGCAGTGGCAAGTCCTGATATACCGCCACCAATTATTACAATATTTTTTTGAGACATTTTATAAGGAGAGAATCCAGAAGGGGGGAATAAAAAAAAGCATTACACTTCCAATATCTCTTTATCCTTCTTGGCTGTGATATCATCCACCCTTTTTATAAATTTGTCCGTTATCTTCTGTACCTCATCGTTAGCCTTTTTGTGGTCATCCTGGGATATTTTTTTATCTTTTTCAAGTAACTTGAGGTGTTCCATACTCTCCCTTCTCACATTCCTTATTGCTACCTTGCAATCTTCAGCAATCTTCTTTACCACCTTCACCAGTTCTTTTCTTCGTTCCTCCGTAAGAGGCGGGATAGATATGCGGATAATCTTCCCATCATTGGTCGGTGTTAATCCAAGGTTGGACGAGAGAATTGCCTTTTCTATAGCAGGAAGAAGACTCGTATCCCATGGTTGAATTGTTATAAGACGACCATCAGGAACAGAAAGGGTAGCAACCTGAGTCAGAGGGGAAGGGTTTCCATAATAATCTACCTTTATACCGTCAAGAAGGGCCAATGATGCCCTTCCTGTTCTTATACCTGCCAGTTCTTTTTGAAAGACCGTTACTGAAGACTCCATTTTCTTGTTTGTATCGCTATAAATGCCCTGAATCATTTTGATAATACCGCCAAAGGCTTTGGCGGCGGTATCCCCCTCCTAATTCCCTTTTACGATTGTTCCAATCTTCTCTCCTGATAGAACCCTCTTTATATTTCCCTTTTTCCTCATACTGAATACTATTATAGGAAGATTGTTATCCCTGCATAAAGATATGGCGGTGGCATCCATAACCTTCAGGTCTTTCTGCAGAACATCCATATATGTCAGATCTGAAAATTTGACAGCATTTTTATCTTTTTCAGGATCGGCACTGTAAACGCCATCTACCTTGGTAGCTTTAAGTATTACATCTGCATCCATCTCTATAGCCCTTAAAGAGGCTGTAGTGTCGGTGGTGAAGTAGGGGCTACCTGTACCCCCTGCAAATATTACCACCCTCCCCTTTTCCATATGCCTTATAGCCCTCCTTCTAACATATGGTTCAGCCACCTGTCTCATTTCTATAGCCGTCAACATCCTTGTATGAACCCCTTCTCTCTCAAGGGCATCCTGTAATGCAAGACCATTAATAACAGTTGCAAGCATCCCCATATAATCGGCAGTAACCCTCTCCATTCCGGCATTAGCAGCTACAGAACCCCTGAATATGTTCCCCCCGCCTATCACAACTGCTATTTCAATGCCCATTTCATGTATCTCTTTAATTTCAAGAGCAATATCCCTTACAACCACCGGGTCAATACCATACCCACCATTTCTGCTTACCGCTTCACCGGTAAGTTTTAAGAGAACCCTATTGAATTTTAATCCTGCCATTGGTTATAACCAACATTTTTACTTTCCCAATTGAAATCTTGAAAATCTGCCTACCTTAATATTTTCACCCAATTCTGCAATCTTCCTTGCAATCAATTCCCTGATGGTAATATCCTGATCCCTTATAAAGGACTGCTCAATAAGACATACCTCTGAATAATATTTTTCCATCTTACCATCGGCAATTTTTTCAATGACATTACCTGTTTTCCCCAACTCCTTTGCCTGATTGATATAAATTTCCTTTTCCTTATTAATTACCTCAGGCGGAATATCCTCTCTCTTTACATAAAGAGGATTTGAGGCCGCTATCTGCATTGAAATATCCTTTGCCAGCAACTGAAATTGTTCTGTTCTTGCAACAAAATCCGTTTCACAATTCACCTCAACCAGAACCCCTATCTTATTACCAGGATGAATATATGAACATATAAGCCCTTCAGAGGCAGTTCTTTCAGCCTTTTTAACAGCCTTTGAAGCCCCCTTTTTTCTCAGATAATCTATAGCAGTATCAATGTTCCCGGATGTTTCTTCCAATGCTTCTTTACAATCCATTATCCCTGCCCCTGACATCTCACGCAAGGTTTTCACCAATTCAGCGCTTATTACCATTAATCCCCCCTTTAAATCAGCAATGAGTAACGAGCAATGAGTTTTTTACTCGGTGCTCATCGCTCATTGCTCGTTGCTTATTGTATTAGTGCCGATACTCCTTCAATTTGCGTTGCTGGTGGCGGAACAGGAGCCGACTCTAATGCAGATTCTGTTTCATCTGCTGAAGCCTTGACTTTAATTGCCGAAGCCTCCTCTTTACCCTCCAAAACCGCATCAGATGTCTTTGATACCATCAAACGTATTGACCTTATGGCATCGTCATTGCCGGGTACAACAAAGTCTATTCCATCAGGGTCACAATTTGTATCTACAACCGCAATGGATTTTATGCCCATCTTTTTAGCCTCATTAAGGGCTATCCTCTCTTTGCGGGTATCAATAACAAAAATCGCCTTTGGTAATTTATCCATGTCTTTAATCCCGCCAAAGTATTTTTCCAGCTTTTTAATCTCCTTTTCTAACTTCATAACCTCTTTTTTGGGAAGGTTATTAAAGATACCAGTTTCTTTCATCCCCTCTATTTTCTTAAGTTTATTTATACTCCTTTTTATAGTATCAAAATTTGTCAGGGTTCCACCGAGCCATCGCTGATTAATATAAAACATACCACATCTTTTTGCCTCTTCCATAATCAGACTCTGCGCCTGTTTTTTTGTTCCTACAAATAGCACATATCCACCCTGCAATACTGTTTCAGAAATAAATTTTGATGCCTCTTTAAATCTTTTCAGGGTCTTCTGAAGGTCAATAATATAAATACCATTCCTTGCCCCAAAGATATATTTCTTCATCTTGGGATTCCATCTTTTAGTTTGATGACCAAAGTGAGACCCTGCTTCCAACAACTCTTTCATTGTGATAGTTGACATAAATTTCCTCCTTTAAAGCTATCTATTTTAAAATTAGTTGATATTGAAAAATGACATTTTTTCAGTGTGAATTTATTATTTATATCACAAAAAATATTAATCATGCAATTAAAAATCAGGTTTTTTTAGCTTCTATAGCTTGAATTTATACTTACATAATCATGGGAGAGGTCTGTCGTCCATACAGACGCCTTTGCATTCCCCATCTTGAGATTAAGCACTATAGTTATCTCTCTCTGTTTAAGAATGCCCTTAACTTTACTTTCCCAATCTCTTTTCACAAGATTACCATCCTCAAGTATCTTCTGTTTTCCTATCAAAAACCCTATTTTGCCCAGATTAAACCTTACCCCGGAATTTCCTGCTGCGCATATTATTCTCCCCCAGTTCGGGTCTTCACCAAATAATGCTGTCTTAACCAGATTTGAATTTGCAATTGAAAAGGCTATCCTTTTTGCATCTTCAAAATTTACTGCCCCATTCACATTTATTTCTACAAACTTTGTAGCCCCCTCTCCATCCTTCACAACCATTTTTGCCAGAGCAGTACTTACATAAATCAATGCCTCTAAAAAGAGATTGAACTCCTTTGACCTCTTATATGTAATGGGTTTGTTGCCGGCTAATCCATTCGCTAATATGATAACAGTATCATTTGTGCTCGTATCATTATCTACGGTTATCATGTTAAATGACCTGTTTACAGACTCTTTAAGTGCTATTTTTAACAATCCATGTGATATGGCAATATCTGTAGTTATAAAAGATAGCATTGTGGCAAGCCGTGGGTATATCATACCCGACCCTTTTGCAATCCCGCCGATTCTGATAGATTTTCCACCACATTTATATTCCACCGCACTAACCTTTGGAGTTGTGTCAGTAGTCATTATTGCCTCAACCGCTTTCAGACCACCTGAGGCACTCAATTTCTTAACAAGAAGGGGTATGCCTTTTTTAATCTTATTAATAGGCAGAGGGACGCCTATTACACCTGTAGATGCAACCAGAATATTATTAGATGATACACCAATAGACTGAGCTGTAAAATCTGCCATTTCTTCTGCATGCTTATATCCTATCTTACCAGTACAGGCATTAGCATTCCCACTGTTTATTATGATAGCCCTTGCCCTTCCCCTTTTTATATTCTTCTGACTTAATAACACAGGGGCTGCCTTTACATGATTTTCGGTAAATACACCAGCAGCAGAGGCATCTACCTCTGAAACTATTAATGCAAGGTCTTTTCTTCCATCCTTTTTAATACCACAATGTATGCCTGATGCCGTTATGCCTTTTACGGCAGTTATACCCCCATTAATCTCCCTCATGGAAAAAACCCTATATCTTCCAAACCTGCATACTCTTCAAAGCCAAGCATTATATTCATATTCTGAACTGCCTGTCCTGCTGCACCCTTAACCAGATTATCAATTGCCGATATAACAATAATTCTCTTTGTCCTCCTGTCTATCTGAAAACCAATATCACAATAGTTTGAACCCAGCACACTGCGAAGCTGCGGGGATTTTCCATGTCCCATGATTCTTATAAATCTCTCACCCTTATAAAAGTTTTCATATATTTTCAGAATCTTATCAGAAGTCAAATCTGAAATTAAATCTGAATATATTGTGCTTAATATTCCCCTGTTCACAGGCAAGAGATGGGGGACAAAAGTTATCTTTATTTTCTTTCCCGCAATTTCACTTATCTCCTGCTCTATTTCGGGTGTATGACGGTGGGAAGCCAGGCTGTAGGATTTAAAATTTTCATTGCATTCGGCAAAGAGAAGTGCCTCTTCAACCTTCCTCCCTGCACCAGTAACACCTGATTTAGAGTCTATAATAATTGAATCGGTATTAATTATATTTTCTTTAATAAGGGGTGCCAATGCAAGGATAACACTGGTTGGATAACAGCCGGGATTTGCCACGAGGGATGCGGCTTTTATCTTTTTTCGTTTTAACTCAGGTATACCATAAATTGCTGAACCCAAAAGCTCAGGGCTCGTGTGTTCTTCCTTATACCATTCCTTATAAATATCAGGAGACTTTAGTCTATAATCTGCACTTAAATCAACTGCTTTTTTACCTGCCTTCAAAAGAGATGGTATGACAGACATTGAAGTTTTATGAGGAAGGGCAGAAAAGACAAAATCACATTTCTCTGATATTACTTCAGGTGAGAGGGTTTCGTATATTAAATCCAAACGCCCTTTGAAAAAAGGAAAGATATCACTTATATTGGTCCGGGTATATTTTTCTGAGGTAATTGCAGATATTTTGACCTGCTTACTATTAAGAAGTATTCTTATTAATTCTAATCCTGTGTAACCACTTGCACCAAGGACCCCTATTTTAGTCATCCTTATCTCTTTGAGAACTGGAATCTCTTTCTGGCCCCCTTCTGTCCATACTTCTTTCTCTCCTTTATCCTTGAATCCCTTGTGAGAAAACCTGCCCTTTTCAGAACAAGCCTGAGGTTTGGATTGGCGTGGAGGAGGGCATTAGCTATTCCATGTCTTATTGCACCTGCCTGTCCCATTGTCCCGCCACCGTAAACATTTATTTTTACATCAAACTTTTTCAGGGTATCAGTATGTTTCAGGGGCTGAACTGCAAGAGATTCAGCAACTCCCCTCCCCAGAAATTCATTAATTGGCTTATTATTAACCGTTATTTTGCCATCACCGATTTGCATCCATACCCTTGCTACAGAAGTTTTTCTCCTGCCGGTACCGTAAAATCTCTCTACCTCCATCAAACCTCCTTAAATTTGCAGTTCCATTGCCTCTGGTTTCTGTGCGGCATGGGAATGTTTATCTGAGGGATATATCTTCAGCTTCTTTAATACCGCCCTTCCCAATGTGTTTCTTGGCAGCATACCCTTTACAGCTTTCTCTATAAGTGAGGCAGGGTCTTTCTTAAGCAGTTTCCCTGCTGTAATGGATTTTAGCCCACCCGGATAGCCTGAATGATGATAGTATATCTTATCCTGAATCTTTTTTCCCGTAAGAACAATCTTCTCAGCATTTATTATTATGACATGGTCACCGGTATCCACATGAGGCGTATAAATTGGCTTATTTTTCCCCCTTAATATCTTTGCCACCTCGCTGGCAAGTCTTCCCAATACCTTACCATCAGCATTGATAATATACCACTTATTTTTTACATCTTCCTTCTTAGCTGAAAATGTCCTCATAAAAAAAACTCTCCTCACTAATTGTCAAAATAAATATGTTATGAGATAATTCCAAATATGTCAAGTAAAATCTATGAACTCCAGAAAGAGATAAGAAAGCTTTTAAAGGAAAAGAATGCCATAATGCTCGCCCACAATTATCAAAGGGATGAGATACAGGAGATGGCAGATATGACGGGAGATTCCCTTGCATTGAGCCAGATAGCGGCAAAGACTGATGCAGAGGTTATTGTCTTCTGCGGTGTCCATTTTATGGCAGAGAGTGTCTCCATACTTTCGCCTAAAAAGACAGTCCTGCTTTCAAGAATTGAGGCTGGATGCCCTATGGCTGATATGGTAACGGTGGAGAAATTAAAAGAGAAGAGAAAGGAATTGCCCGGAGTCCCTGTAGTCTGCTATGTAAACTCATCTGCTGATGTAAAGGCTGAGAGTGATATATGCTGTACCTCTGCAAACGCTGTGAAGGTTGTCAATTCTGTTAAGTCAGAGCGGGTTTTAATGATACCTGACATGAATTTAGCTAAATATACTGCCCGATTTACAAGAAAAGAGGTTATTCCATGGAAGGGATTCTGCCCAACCCACCAATATCTTAAGTCTTCCGATGTGCTTCAGATGAAAAAGGAACATCCACAGGCAAAATTTGTTGCACATCCTGAGTGCATACCTGAAGTATTGGATTTGGCTGACCATATATGCAGCACATCAGGTATGTATAAATATGCGAAAGAGGCTAATGCAAAAGAGTTTATTATCGGCACTGAGATGGGGATATTATACAGGCTTAAAAAAGAAAATCCTGAAAAAAAATTCTATCTATGCTCCAATAAATTAATATGCCCCAACATGAAACTCACCACACTTGAGGATGTCTATATTGCTATACGGGATATGGAAAATATAATCAAGGTTCCTGAAGAAATAAGGATTCCAGCCAAAAAAACACTTGATAAAATGCTTGAGATACCGAGGGACTAATTTAATTCACATTGTGTTTATTGAAGGGTTATACATCCCATAATTGACAATACTCATCTGCATTTTCGTGAACCTTTTTAGGTAATCCAACATAGTCATGCCTTTTGACTCTTCATAACACTTCTCCTTCCATTCCCATACTTCTTCTAATGCTTTAGAAATCATTACTATCTTCATAATCAACCTCCATTGGCGTTACAATCCTTATTGGATAATTATATCCATTCTCCATGTTTGTCAACAATAATATAAACTTCAAATCTTTTTCCAATCTTAACTATTTCAAAAAAATCCTCTGTGACCTTCTTAAACTCAGGCACATCTTTACAGTGCCGCCATTCGACTCCGCCCAGTATACATTCGTTGAATCAACTGCTATATATTCAGGATAGCTCAATCCTGATGCGAGGGTTGTAACAGTCCCTCCATTTATACCTACCTTATTTACAGTTCCTTACTTTAAACTACTCTTTTACATCTTTTTTATCTTCCTCTTTTCTTTTTTTAAAAAATATTCCTGTGCCTTTTTATAAATGTCTTCTACAGTCATCCCTTTAAAAAGTTTCTCCTGAAGCTTCAAATAATCTCTTTTTTCATAAGAAATCTGAGATAAAAATCTTATGGCATCTGCTTCTCCCAGTTCTTTGAAAAGGACATTGAGTCCCTTTTTCTTTATCTCCGTATCACCTGCCATCTTTTGCATACTATTTCACCTCCAATCTTATAAAATCTATAGGATTCATTATTGCAATACTGCTTTTAATAACTCCAGTCTTTTTTATCAATCTATCATCGCAAGTTAAAAAATAATCTGCCTTCCCTTTGATGGCACAAGCAAGATGCATCGCATCTCTTGACCTTATACCCTTTGATTCAAATTTCTTTGCATCTTTCAAAATATCCTTCGACATACCAACATATTCCAAAGATAGAGATGATACCATATCTATCTCCATTTTTACATCTTCGTATGGATTTAGGCTATTTTCATATTCAAGCATAAAAGGCCATATTAAGGTAAACTTTCCATCTTTTATTATTTTCAGGATAGCATTTATTGCCATAGCCTCAAGTCTTATTCTTATCTGAAACTGATTATCAAATGGACGGTTGTAGATGTTCATGTCAAGATAGAGTCTTTTCATCTCTTCCTTCCTTTCATAACTATTATATACGATTTAAACAAAGAATTAAGAGATAAAATTTTGATGTTAAATTTGGGCGGGGTGAGGATTTGTCATTGCGAGGTGAAGCCGAAGCAATCTAAAGGGGAGTGGAAAGCAGACTGTCCCCTTTTTCCACAAATATCAAAAAGCAAGACCTGACCCAGCAGAAGAATCAAGAACAGAAGTTCAAAAAGGAAGTAGAATATTTAAAGGGGATGAACCATAAATGAAAAATGAAGGTTTGACCCCATTCTTTTTGGTCTTTACGTTAGAGAATGAAAATGGGATATGGTTATAATACGCCTCTCGGAGGGAGGAGTTTTTCGATAAGACTTTTCAGGAATGAAAGCTCATCTTTTTGAGTTTCAAGAGTTGTTTCCACCTGGGCTTGTTTTTTATGCATTTGCCACTGCATACGAAGAACAAAGCCGAGGATTACAAGAGAGATGGTAATAAAGAGGTTCATAGTCCAACGAAGGTCATCAAACCTTTTATCTACTGCCTCTGCATTTGCTTTCATCTCTGACCTGAGTGCATTTATTTCTGTCTTCATCTCTGACCTGAGTGCATTCTGTCCTTCATCTAACCTTTTTATTTCTGCCTTCAATTCCTTAATATCTCCTCTAATATCAACCAGACCTTCAATAATCTCCCTGTCTGAAATGCGAGGGGCGGCATCTACTGCAAAGGCAACAGTATGAGAATATAGAATGCAGAATGCAAAATAAAGGCTAATTATAATTCTCTTCATGGTTTAAAGTTTAATTAAAGATGGGGGTGGTGTCAATATAAAAATCTGGATGGGAATGTCAAGATACAAGACCCCTTTCCCCCTTCCTTTATTCCCCCTTTATTAAAGGGGGATTGAGGGGGATTTTAAGATTGAACCAGCGGCAAGAAATAAATAGAACGTCCCATTTATTTTCACACATCTGAATTAAGTATGGTGTCCCCGGAATTCATTGTTTAAACAATTTTTAGTGATGCACCATGTCAGCTTGAAGGCTTGCCGTTTTTAACTTTTTTACATGCTCGGTAGATACAGTCGGCCAATTGGCTTCTTTCTGGTGTTGTCGCAGCATGTCAGCAAAAGCATGTAAATTGTATCCACACTTTTCTGCAAGTTTTGCCCCTGCTTCACGAACTTCCTCAACAATAGGGTCTTTCCACATCTTAATCCTCCTTTGGGTAACCAACTAATTCTTCAGGTGTACAAATTATGGGGGTTTCATAGCCCCAATCTTTATTCAATTTTGCAAACCGAAAAAGAACATCGGCATTTGCCAGATGGGTGCAATTCCATGTAGCTAAAAAGTCAATTTCATAAATTACAGCATAGGCAAGATGAAAAGCATCTCTTATTGCTTTGGCAGGGAATCGCAGCGATTCAGAATATCTTTCTGCCAAATTTTCGACTCCATCATTTAACTCAAGCATTGGAATGCCCTGAAGGATTTCAATTCTTTTGTTCACCTTTTCAGTATCACCCCATTTAACTTCATCAAGAACTACCTGAGAAATGAACATTTCATATAAATGACGATGCCCATTCCACCACTCTCTTGTTAGCTGCTGATGGGCAAGAATGATAATATCCCTGCTTGGTTTTGCAACAAGATAGCTTGGAATAGTTGCCTCAAGATATAAGGTTGGCAGTTCCTTTCTCCTTTTATGATTATTCTAATATATAATATCATAAAATTAATAATTCTCATCAATAAATTTGTATGGTTTGTATGGTAGAATTGGAAAGATTGTGAGCAGTGGCTTGAGTTAGGGGGGTTGTATTAAGCTTTTAATTCGTAATTCTAACAAAGGGGGATAGGGGGTTGTGGGTTGTGGGGTGAAGGAGGATTAAATGTCAAAAAGTAAGACCCCATGTCCTTTGTGTGAGGAAACGGCTACTATGGCTGACTGCTGTAAAGGGTGGAAATTTTGGAAGCAGAAAGGGCACGGTTGTAGATGCGGACTTCATCAATGATGCCATTGAACGGACCATTAATATAGGTTCCTTGGTAGGTTCGTGCCAGAATGATTCCCACCTGCTGGTAACCATCATTTGTTGCATTAAACCAACTACTATTTCCAGTAGTTCCCCCTTCGTTTGGAGTAAGTGTCTGTTCAGCACCATTTAAAAACATTCTATAAGAATTCCCATCGTATTGAAATGCCGCAAAGTACCACTGACCGGTCGTCAGAGTAGTGCTGGCATCCCAGTGCATTCCATTACAAGGACTTGCATAGCCTATTTCACCATTTAATTTTCCTCCCCATATTTCAAACATAAGCCGAGAACCACAACCAACATTAGCAGTATGTGATGTACCAAAGAATGCTTGACGAGTTGTTACATCATTTGCTTTAAACCAAATTGTGATAGTCCCTACTGTATTGCTTATCCAAGGGAGAGTGTTTCCTAAATTGATATAATCGTTTGTTGAACCTCCCTGCCGTCCGTTACCAAATTTTCCAGTAACAATTGTTGTACCGACTGCTGTGCCATGAATTCCACTGCCACTTGAATCAGTGACAGTTGAACCGCTTGTCTCATCCATCTTCCAATATCCAATTAATCCAGCAGTGCTATCCCAAGGTGTCCCACTCACCTGATTTGATTCACTACTCTCTCCATAACTATTTACTTGCGTTCCTACATAGTAATATGTCGTTCCGTTTGTTAATCCTGTGTGTGTATATGGGCTTGTAACACCTGTAATTTTTGTGCCTGTGGTTTTGGTAACACCTGATGAGGTTGACCAGTAGATGTTGTAACTTGTTGCACCACTGACTGAACTCCAGCTTATACTCACCTGCCCATTGCCAGCAGTAGCAGTAACACCTGTGGGGGCTGATGGGGCTGAGCCTAAAGTAATACTATCACTTAAACTTGCTGATACATTCCCTGCTGAATCCTTGAACCAGACATAGGCTGTCTTTGTGTTATCTCCAACACTACCACTGCTTAATGTGAATGATACACTTGCTGAATAGGAAGTTGTGGAAGTTACTGATGTCCAGCCTGATGCTGATGCAGATGGTGTGGTTGATGTCTCGGATGCGTAATAAGCTGTTACTCCTGCATCATCAGTTGCTGATAATGTTAATGTTACTGATGTGCTTGTGGTTGATGATGCACCGCTGTCTATTGAAACTGATGGATTTGTCGGGGCTGTGGTGTCGGAGATAGTCAGGGTGATTGAATCACTTGCTGATGCAGATATATTCCCTGCAGAATTCCTGAACCAGACATATACAGTCTTTGTATTATCTCCAACAGAGCCACCACTTAATGTGAATGATACTGTTGCCGAATAACTGGTTGTAGATGTAACCGATGTCCAGCCTGATGCTGATGCAGATGGTGTGGTTGAGGTCTCCGATGCATAATATCCTATTACTCCCACATTATCCGTTGCAGATAATGTCAGCGTTACTGCTGTTGATGTAGTTGAGGCATCTCCATTGTTTATTAAAACAGATGGACTGGATGGTGCTGTTGTATCACTGATTGTAAGGGTTATAGTATCGCTTACCCTCACTGATATATTTCCTGCAGAATCCCTGAACCATGCATATACTGTCTTTATGCTGCTTCCAATACTGCCACTGCTCAATGTAAATGGCACAACAGCAGAGTAAGAAGTAGCTGATGCAACCGATTTCCAGCCTGATGCATTGGCTGATGGAACTGCTGAGTTCTCCGATACATAATATGCTGTTACTCCCACATTATCCGTTGCAGATAATGTCAGCGTTACTGCTGTTGATGTTGTTAATGTGTCTCCATTATTTATTGAAACAGATGGGCTTGATGGGGCTGTTGTGTCTGTTTGATTCAGTGTAATTGCTGCACTACTTGATTGGGATATATTACCTGCTCCATCCATAAACCAGACATAAATAGTCTTATTCCCATTTCCACTGCTTAATGTAAATGAGACATTTGAGTTATATGATGTTGTCGTTTGTATTGAAACCCAGCCATCTGATACGGCGGTTGGTGCTGTCCCTGATTCTGACAGGTAGTATCCTGTTATTCCTGTGTCATCTGATACTGATATGGTAACTGTAATAACCTGAGATGCTGTTTCTGTGATGTTATCAAGACTTATTGCCGGGTTTGATGGTGCGGTTGACCCCTGTCTGACAAATACTGCCCCGCCTTTTTCCAGCAATCTCACAAGCTCTTTGCTGGACATTGAAGGCATTTTAGGCATAGGAAGGAACCTCGTGAATTTCCAACGGTCTTAAAATCAGACCTTCCCCCGGCTCTTTATACCATTCCGGCTCTGTATCACGTAGAAATTCAATAAATTCATCGGTTGAGATGGGGGATACAACAGTATCAGGATGTTCTTTTATATCAATCAGATATAATTCAATTGCTGTTTTGAGGTTCTTCTCTACATCTGCAAGGTTATCACCACGGGCAGAAATATTAAGCTCAAGACATATCGCAATATATTCAAGCTTGCTTTTACGAACTATTGCTGTGTATTTCTTCTCCATTTATTCACCCCTCATTTATTATAGCAAAAATTGTCAGAGACTCGGAGCCATACTGCTATTAGACTATGAGGATGAGATTGCTGTAATGCTAACGAGCTAAAAATGAAATGGCTTTTCCGGACGATAGGTCGTCACACCACAAAATATATGGTTTTGCAGATCCATAACTGGGCTATACACTGCCTCACAGCAGCTTTTGCACTTGCTCCCCTGTCTCCGACTAATCCTTTATTTCTCATCCTTAAAATCAATAACAATTTTGCAAGAAGCATCACGCAGTTTCCTATTCAACTCTCGGAACAAAAGCCTTTTCTCCTCAAGTGCCTTTTGAATTTTTGGGAATTCAATGTCAGGACTTTCTACGATGTCTCGCCCCTCCTTGTATATAACCCGCTCATAGGCAGAAGAAACCAATTGCGTGCTTAACTCTCCAATCTGTCCATTGACTGATTTTCTTAATTCCAGCGCCTCAGCCAGATTCATTTCCTGTCCACTGACTGTGATATGGTTTTCAAAATTGGCATATTGTATGGCATTGTTGAGTTTCCTCTTTTTGTTCTCCAATTTGCGTAATTCTTCACGCATCTCATCTACGCTGAAATTGGCTACCGGCCGATACTTTGTCTCATCATCTCTCCGAAAAGAAAATCTATCTCGGTTTTCTCTTGCCTCAGGCAGCAGACTTTTTAGAGTCGTTATTCTGGCTTCATATTCAGCCCGAAGCTCAATGGCTTCATATAGATAAATATTATTTTTGTTGTCCGTCATATCTAATTCTCCTTAAAGCTATTAACAGCATAACCGATTATCGGCTTATTATCAATAGAAAAATACATAGAAAAAGGACAACCTAGGCACATCGTGACCCCCTTGAGTATAATTTTTATTCAACTTATACTCAAGTAATCTATCAAGGTCTAATGCTGGTAATGTCAATACCT
>Ga0209641_10001509_pt1 | contig 20675 bp, 39 predicted proteins | sample RifCSP16_1_FD_184022 | JGI IMG/M metagenome (GOLD analysis project Ga0209641, IMG submission 184022) | Soil microbial communities from Rifle, Colorado - Rifle CSP2_sed 16_1 (SPAdes) (version 2) | ecosystem: Environmental > Terrestrial > Deep subsurface > Rock core/Sediment | place: Rifle... | reverse complement strand
CGCGGAAAATGGAGTTGTAAACTTTCGAAAAAACGATTTTTTTGGTGCTCTTTTGGTCCAAAACTGGGACAATTCTGGGACACTAAAGATTACAGGCATCTTGCGGGCTTAATCCTGTCCTAAATCGCTGAAAACGATTTTCTTCGAGGTTTAGAGAACGCTTAGGCTAGATTTCGTCCATTTTGGGTACAACCTCCTCAGGCGGACCTCTGCCTAGAGCACGAAAATTCGGTCTAATTCGGTCTAAGAAGGCGATTGAGGTAGTCGAATGCCATATAAGGACCCAGAGCGTGAGCGTGCCCGTCGTCGGGCTTATCAACGACGGCAACGTCAGCCGGAAAAGCTGGAGCAAATACGGGCCTATCACCGGGAATGGCGCAAGAAAAACAAATTGCACGGACTGCAGGAGCTAGAACCTAAGCAAATTGCGAGGTTCTGGGATAAGGTGCAACAAGGTGACGGCTGCTGGCTCTGGTCTGGTGGTCTCGACAGAGATGGATATGGCCGCATAGGTTTCCTTAGCGGCAAGTTCCTGGCCCACCGCATCGCTTTTGAACTAACCTACGGCCCAATTCCGACGGGCAAAGTCATTTGTCATCATTGCAACAATCTTCCGTGTGTTCGCCCTGACCATCTTTACCTCACCGACCAAAAAGGGGCAATCCGTAAATCCATCGAACGAGGCAATCAGGCGTTCCGTCGTAATCTGGCCAACGCGACCAACGCACGGAGACTCACCCAGGAGGACGAGCAGGCTCTCCGACAGGCCGCAGGGGATGGAGAAAACCTCACATCCATAGCCAAACGCTTCGGTATTTCCTGGGTAAGGGCTAAACGGATTGTCTCCCCAAGACTGCCTCGAAATCCCAGAGGAGAAAATAATAACAATGCCAAATTGACATGGCAACAAGTGGCGGAGATTCGCACTTTTTACACACAGAATAGACTCTCACCCGCCATACTAGCCGAACGGTTTGGAGTAACGCCCGCAACAATCAGAGACATTGCAAGGAACGAGACATGGGTCGACTCCACCTACCGCCCGATTCTAATGAGCGAAAGAGCCTGTGATGAATGCAGTAAGATATTCACTCACGGCAGTCCTCGCGACACCATCTACGTCTTTTGCAGCGACGCATGCCAGGCGGCTCATCGTCGAAGACTTGGTCTGTGCCCTTATTGTGGAGGACCAAAGAACCAGAATTCTGCAATGTGCCCAAAATGCCGAGAAGCGCACCACAAGTTTCGGTCTACCCGTCGGTCTACACGCCGGGCGGCTGGCTTGTGCGTGGAGTGCGGCCAAAAAAGCAACAATCCGTCAGGTCAGTACTGTTCGCGGTGCTTTGAGCGCCATCGAGAGTGGGAACGGGAAAGTCGGGCTCGCGCTCGGCGTTGTCGGCGGTGCGGTGGACCCAGAACGGTCCGCGGCGTCTATTGCTTGGAGTGCAAGGTGGCACTAACCGAGGAGCGGCAACAAAACGAAGAGGAACGGAGACTAAAAGAAGCAGAAGCACGGAAATGCCCTGATTGCGGCGCGCCAGTAACGCAAAGGGGAAAGCGTTGTTCTAACTGCAGTAAGACGTACCAGAAACAGGCTGTCAGGAATCGTCTTGTAACGCGGAAGGCAGCAGGACTATGCCGCTGCGGGAATCCAAGGGAAGAACCTTTTACTCACTGTCGCAGGTGTCGCAAACGTCATAAGGCCTACCAGCGCGGACCAAAGAGCCGAGAACGAATGAGAAGATGGGAGAACGAGCGATACAAGAACGACCCTATCTCAAAACTAAACAAGGTTATGCGCGCAGGATTTCGCGCGGGAATTCGTCAATATATGACTCTAGGTAAAGACAGGGTCGGCGGTGTCTGGGACTACATCGGTCTCTCCCCATCGAAGTTACTCGTCCACCTTAAGAAACTCTTTCAGGACGGCATGAGTCTGGAGAACCACGGCAGCAAGCCTGGTCAATGGAGCATCGACCATATTATTCCCGTGTCCACCCTCCGACAGGAACCCACGGAGGCACAGATACAGAAGGTGTGGCATTATACAAATCTCCGTCCACTGTGGCACGTCGAGAACATGCGAAAGGGGGGTGTGCGCAACAATTTAGCAAATCCCAACCGCAAGAGGCAAGATATCCCATCCGCTTTCATACCCCTCCCTAAGAAGGTGTCAGGCCAACGGAAAAAATCAAATTCGGTTCCATTGACTTCAGAGGATGTCCAGAACATTCGTCAGTCACTCCGAGACGATAGGTCAACGGCCGCAGACTTGGCGAAGCAATATAAGATTTCAACGAATAGAATCTGGACCATAGTGGCAAGGAGCAAAAAGGGTGGCCAAAGCACGCGGGCGAAAACGATTTAACGTAAAATGATTTTGACGCGCACGGCCTCCCGGTTCGCCTGAGTATTAAGTTACTAGATAGGTTACTTACGAAAAGTAAGCATAAGCCCGATGCCACGGCTGATTGATGAGCCCCGAGGAGGTTATCGTCCAGTACGGTGAACCCTTCGTCCCTGCTGTCTTCCTTATAGAGGTAGGATACCGGGGGTCGAAAGGCGGCCTTCTTTCTTTAGTGCCACGGCAGGAAGAGCACCAGTCCAGGCCGAAGACCCGTTTCATGGAAGACCTCCAAGAAGACTTCCAGTCAATTTTGACCAACTTCGGCTTCGCGCCGCGGGGGGACCACTACATCCTCTGCATCGACCTCGCCCCTCTCTCGGGGGGTTCGCTCCGATGGAAACTCCTATGGTCTGTAAATCCCCAAATTCAAGAACGTCTCATTTCTAGTACCGTTCTTCAACAGTCCTCTTTTTTCATGGTTCATGGACTTCGAAATGACGGCCACAGCCTTCGAGAGTCTCCCTGTTGGACGTGGGACGTCCCCGAGGGAACCATTCAGTTTATCTTCTACGCTTTTGTAGCCGCAATACGTATCTTGCCCCTTCGACTCTATTCCAGTTGGAACGTCACGATTATCCCCGACGACGGACGGCCACTACTATCCTTGGAAGAGGTAAATGATGACCCTTGAGAAAGGGAAGTCCCTCGAATCGGTTCTGGCAGAGTTCGACTTCTCTTTCAGAGAAGACCACTATGTTCTTTGTTTCAATCTCTCTCACCCACATAACCCCGACAGTTGGAAGTTCACGTGGGCGGTCCACCCTAGCATTGAAGCAGGACTCATCCCCGAAGCCATCCTTGACACATCAGGCTTTATCTTCGCTCGGGGGATTCGAGCGTCTGGCGGTGGGTTCATCGACCGCAACCTATGCTGGCAATGGCCCGTCCCGCAAGGGACGCCCGAATTCATCCGATATGCCTTCGTTGCCGCCCTCGTCATCCTACCCTTCAAGTATTACTCTGGCTGGACCGCGACCATCATCCCCGATGACAGACGGCCAATTGAGCCCAGCCCAAACTTCCCAAAACTGAATGAGCCCTGACCAAATCACTCTACTCAGCCAGATACTTCGCCGTTTTCGCTGGCGGACACTCCCCCAAGGGTTCAGCCGCGGCCGTTGGCGCATCAATATCAGTACTATGACCTGGCAGGCTACCTCCTGGGGAAAATGCAATTGTACTATGTGTCGCACACCCTTCTTCTTCCACGCCTTCCTCACAAATGGACTACGGGATTCATGTTTTGCTCTTCCGCTCGAAAGTGCAGACCCGAGCATCCAAGCTCTACAAATCGCTGTGGCATTAACCACATGGACGGAAGAGAGAGAAAAAACAGATGCCTAATCGATTGGCTTGCGAAAACAGTTTTCTCCAGACCCTCGAACAGTTAGGATGGAAATACCGAGACAACAATCGGCTCCATCGAGAGCACTGGTGCGTTTCTGCATCCTGTCTCTACCGCTATGTCAGCTATTTTACAAATTTTCCTAGGAGAATGATTGCCCTCGACTTTTCTGGTCCTATTCTTGGAGAAAGATGCTACATGGTTCGAGAAAGCCAACTCCCTAGGGACCACACGCTCAAAGGGATTGCACTGGCAGTAGGATTTAATAATTATCTGGCCGCCCTCGCGATGGCGAAAACGATTTCGAGGAAAACGATTTAATGATTGAGATACCTCCTTTTATCAATATTTACCTCCCTAATAAGTTTCATCGAATTTTCTGGGCCACACTCCCACGGGAGGATTGGATTATCCGACGTCCGCGGGCAACGCTGAAAAACGAACGTTTCTTTCTTCTGACCTCTGAACGCATCTTCTATTGGCAGACTCCGAAGCAATTGTACCTCTCCCTTTTTTATTATACTGTTAGTGACAGAATCCCCAACAACCATCATTGCTGCATGTTCCCCATCGAAGCCGCCCTCGAAGACCCCACTGCCTATGCCCCCATCCTGGCTACAGGAATCACATTATTTTTGTTGAATCATCACCTCAAACCAGTCGAACCAGGAGTCGTGCCATGAATCTGAATGGCCACGGTACAAGTCCGCGGTACAACTTCCCAATCCCAATTGACCTAGAATCTTTGTGGGAGAATCTTCTGACGCTTGGATGGGTGGAGACAGAAAGTGTGGAGACAGAAAGTAATAAGTTACTACACCGATTCTTCACTTTAGGACATGTGAAAACGTGTTCCATTCAGATGCTGAGCGACCACCAGACTTTGTGCTTTTGCTTCTATCGGAACTCTCGGCATGAGTGTTGGCGGCTTTCCTCTCAAGACCTGCCCGAAGACAGGGGAGTCGTCGCGATGATGGTAGCGTTTCGCTTAACGGAGTTGGCCAGTCAATGAAAAAACCTGTTCGTGGAAAGCGTCTTCAAGGCTTCGTCACCCTCGCTCGTTGGAGGCGGCCTTTGCGGGCCTGCGGATGGACGAAGATGGAAAGCGGCATGCAATTGAACGACGTCTCTATTTTGGAGGACGTGCGCATCTTACGGTCTGGAGACGTGCGGTATGTCTTTTCTCTATATGGTAAGGGTCGGGCTCGATGTCTCAGATACTTGACGACAGAGCAGCCCTGGATTGTTGCCGTGGCTTTGACGGCGGAAGCTAATCAATTCATTCAATTCATTCACATGCCTAACCGATGAAAAACTGGGCGGAAGACGACTTTTATTCTTCGCGACTTTCTTTCCCAGTCATCTCAACGTCCTCACCAGGAGAATTCGCAACCTTGGAGGAAGCTCTTTTCACCCTGGGGTGGTTCTCCGATAAAGGAAGATGGCGATATGGCTCAGCTAGAATCATCGAACCCCTTTGGTATGTATATGTAAAGGTAAAGTCGGGGTTTTCATTTTACTGCATCATTGAGTATGGTATCTATGCCCACTGTTGGTCTTACTATTCGTCATATGATGACCCAGCAATTCAGGCGATACAGATTGCGTGGGCACTAACGGAAGAAGTCCGAAAACGGATAGGATGATGTCAAGCCGCTACGCGACGGTCGAAGAAATAACCATGTTGAAGGAGGTTTTTTGTGGGTTGGGTTGGAGACCGACAATCATGGCGGATGGGAGGCCGTGTCTGATGACGGAAAGTGGATTGATTCTCGAACTATACTCTCTTAACTGGCGGCCTGAGTTGGGGGGAAGCTGTCATGTCTGGCTACGATTCAACGGGAGGAGGTTTTGCTGGCAATTTTTTGCATCCCTTGAAAACCCAACCATCCAGGCAGTACAGATTGCGTTTGCTTTGACGAAGGAGGTACAGAGGCGGGAAGAGAGAGACAAGATGCTTCGCACACCCAATAAACACGCCGAGGAGGTGTAGTAAATGGATATCTTAACCTTTTCGAAGGAAGACGGAGCAGTGTAATTGAACTGGAAAACGTACGGCTCTATGCTTCTGGATGAGCGTGAGGCTCAACCGTATGTGCAAGCGCTAAAAGCTCTTGGATGGAAAAAGCATGGATATTTCTTGCGTCTTCGTACCTCATGGCTTCGTAGTGTCAGATTGGAAGGATGGCTTTTTGGATACAAAAACAGATATTGCGTCGTGCGTCTCATTTGGTATCCGCAGGAAAGCGGATGCATGGAGATATTACTTGATGATTTGCCCGATGACTTGGAAATTCGTGCTTTAGTCATTGCATGTGCCGTGACTATGTTCGTGAAAAACCCTAAAGAGAGAAAAAAGGCTAGATGACTAGGTCAATCGACGAGCGAGCGCGTCTTCCTGCCCCATTCTGGTCACTCTTGACGGATGCACTGCGAGATTGCGGCTGGAAAGACGGACCCGACGGCTCACTTTTTTTGGGGCGAGGACGTGTCTATCTGAAGCATTTCAATGTACGTTTCTGCATTTCCTCAACCTATACTAAGAGCCTAGGATACAGGCAATTTGTCCGATGGTCCAAAGTGCATGTCTGGTTATCACGTTCAGTCGGTGGGGAGAGTTCCTTCTGTTGGCTCGTGCACGGATTACCACGGAGCAGACCAGCCGCCGCCATTGCGCTGGCCTCGGAGTTGACGCGAGTTGGAAAGCAATTGGGGAGACGGTTGAATTGGGAGGCTTGACAGTTTAGTGAAGTCTGACTCCGTGAAGGGGCGAACCTCTGGACCCGTCATCGGTTCCTTTCCGCGGCGCGTGCCGAGAAGGGAATTACCCTCAATCTGGCGAAACTTCAGAAAGAGCACCCAGAGCGAGTCTGGGGGGACCCGCAGAAGATGGCCCACGATATTGTTCAGAATCTCATACGTCGCCGCGAGGGGCTGGAAGGCAGGAGGGGGATACGATAGTGCCCCAAGAATGGCAGTACCGTGCTAATCTTGTCTCTCTCGCAGGAGAGGAAATAGAAGGCGCTTTATTGGTTGCAGGATGGGAACGGACGAAGATAGGCTTTGTCTATAAAGGAATTGAGATTTGGAACGCACACAACTGGAATGAGGGGTATAAGGGAGTCTGTCTCTGGAGAGGAGGCATCTATATAGGCTGTTGTCATCTTCCTCCCCTATTGCCTGGGGAATCCGACATTCAGGCGCTGACCGTCGCGTGGATTGTGACTAGTTTTGTTATAAGTGGTTGGGGATGAACTGGTGTCGAAAAAATGACATTTCTGGTATCTAAAAAATGACATTTGATGAAGCATTGATTGATGCTCTGTCTAAACTTGGTTGGGAACAATTCAGACCAAGATGGTATAAACGTAGTGCATGTTTGGAAGGATGTTGTTGGCTATGTGTCTCTATAGACGAAATTAACGAACGGTTTTGCTATTTTGAACACTGTCAGACCGATGAACCATGTGAAATTGGCGTGAGATATTTGGAAAAGTCCCAGGTCGGGCCATCGTTCTGTTGGCGAATTTGTCCAGTAGAGTTGCCTGAAGACGACGAAGCGCGGGCCGTGGCATTGGCATTCCTCTGTGACCAGGTAGCAGATAAAAACGTTGCGGTGAATTTGAACGAAGGCTTGGAAGACGCTTTAAAACTGGAAGATGAAGAAGATTTGGAAGACGAAGTGGGTGGATTGACGTGAAGGTCGTCGAGACTAGCCTGTCTAAACTAGTTGGACTGAAAGCTTTATCCGAAGTTCTTCCGCAGTTTGGTTGGCAATATGATTCCATGATAGGGCGGTGGCATCGAAATGGGGCATTGCTTAGAGAAATAATTACCTATTGTAATACTACCACAAATCTCGTTCATGTCATTCTAAGTACGACATGTTGCGTCGTTGATACACACAGACTCCCGCGGGAGGCCGACCTACGCGCCATCGCGGTGGCCTCTATTCTTACTCGACACATCAACCGTGGCTGATTGGCAAAAAGTGGGTTTTGTGCTACCCTTTTCGTAGTAGGAGGATGTCATGCCAGTTACCATGCGGCTCGGAGATGTAGAATTGGTCTTCCCAGATGGCTCTTTTGCCGAGTTGGGTGACCCGTTTACGCTTGACGGGGGGTTGCGCCTTCTGACTAAGACTCTGATTGAGAAAGGCCACGGGGAACCAGGGGGAGGACTCCTGGGCGGGGACTATGGTTATGGCGTCAACTTCGAGAATGAAGTATTTGCCTTCCATAGATATTGCTGGTGCGACCGCGAAGACTGTCCGTGGTGCGGGGGCTGTACGTGCCCCGAGGATGCCTTCCATTACCTTGTCGATGGAAAGGAAGTTACTTACCAGGACTGGCAGAAGTTCTTTGACGACTACGCAGGTGCCCACGAGTTTGAAATGTCCGAAGAGAAGCATCGAGCTTGGAGTAAGAGAGCAGATGAGGCGAATGCCCGTAGGGACACTCAGCAGGATAAGGTCTGCGACTACTGTAGAGGAGTCGTGCGGGACCACGGCCAGGAACCAGGGCGACCTGCGCCCAATTTCTGGCACAGACCCTCTGGATTCAAAGTTTGGTGGTACAAATATATTGGTAGAGACATGGAGACCGTCGGCCCGAAGAAACGATGGGCAGAAACCCTAGGACAGTGTCTGGCTTCTATCCGTGAAGTAACCGCAGAGGAGCGGGCGCAGAGGGACCAGGAGCGGCAGGAGGCCATCGAAGCATACGAGAGAGAACGGGCGGAGCAGAAGGCCGCAGGCATCCCCGACCCCATCGTCGAAACCTATCCTCGTTGGGTCGCGGACATTACTGTGTACGACGTAGAGGCGAAAAACCTATTTGCATTCTGCCCTGTCACTGATGACGGCGTAGTCGTCGGGATGACTTACCTTTCCACCGAACCGCCCATCGGGGCGGAATTTGTTGGTCCCTTTCATCATGATGGACGGGAAGCGGCCTCTGAGTGGGAAGAGCGATACCCAGAGGAAGCGGCCTATTTGAAGAGTCTAGGTGAAGTTAAACACTAGGGGGGTGCTGAGGTGAAGTCTCAAAAAGGTTTCACTCTAATCGAATTAGTTGTCGTTCTCGCAATCTTAGGCATTCTTCTGGCACTAGGGGTGCCACGGTTTACGGGTGCTAAGCGCCAAGCATACAAAACTCAAGCCTATGCCATGCTCGGAGAGATTAAGGCTCTTTCATGGGCTTACTTTCAAGAGCACAGTGTATTCCCCGAGTCCGCTTCGGCCGTCGGATTTCAGTCTCCAGAGGCTGCATTCTGGACTACGCCCGAGGTTCGGTGGTCTATTGAGATAGACGACCCATCTCGCGACCTTAAACGTATTGTCCGATGGGAGACGATTGGGACAAAAACTCCCGTCGAGAGGCAGTCTTGTTGGTTAATCCTGCGTGATACGGGTCTTGCAGACCAGGGATGCACTTTCTGATGCGGGCACGTTACTATCGTCGGGATGGTAGCCCGATAGATGCCATGGAATGGGACCGTCTATTTGCAGACTTCAATGTTTCAGGTCGATAAAGTATGAGCAAAGCCACGGACGAACTCTACCGACTCATCGAAGCTTCTCAGGACACCCCGCTCACAGACGACCCCGAGGCACGAGAGCCGATTCTTAAAGGATTTGTGGAGGCGTTTCGCATCACTGCCCAGGAAGTATTAAAGGAATTCAAGGGGCTGGACCTCCTCCGAAAAGAAGCTGAGATTGCTTTGCGCGACCTCGCCAGTACGGCATATTTCTACGCCACGGACCGTTCTCTGGAAGAGACGGAGCGGGATGCGGGACGCGCGGAAGTTTTTCTTGACCGACTCAAACGACTCGAACCGCATCTACGCCATGGGGTGGGATGCTTAGTGCCCGCCAACCGACTTCTAAGCGGAAATTATCGGGCCGCTGACTTGGATACTTGGCGTCCTGGAGATGAGAAAGAGTGTAATTGCGGACTGGCAGATTTGACGAAAAGGTTCTTATGGAAGTCATAATCGGAAATCTTTGGGATGAAGTTGGTCGGGCAGACCTGATTCTTGTCACGACAAATTCATACATAACTCAGGACCATCTCCTCGTTATGGGGCGCGGAGCGGCCAAGGAAGCCGCAACCCGCTATCCTACGTTGCCCCGTTTACTGGGAGACGTGATTCTGCGCCGGTTCAGCCATCTAGGGGGATACGGCGTCATTGTCATCGGAGGAATGCCAGGAGGCACTGAGGCCATTGGGGCCTTTCAAGTCAAGAGGCACTATCGGGAGAAAGCTGACCCTCAACTCATTGGCCGTTCTGCAGAAGGATTAGTCCTCCACCTGGCGAAGTATACTTATTACAAGCGTGTGGCAATGAACTTCCCTGGCATAGGATACGGGGGGTTGATGGAGGACGAGGTCTGGCCACACATAAAGGACCTACCAGACAACATTTTTGTGTATAAAAGATGACGACTTCGGTCAACCAGCAAGAATTCGTCGATATCCTGACGCGTCTCGGATTCTTTCGAGAGGGGAAGTATTTAATCCGTGCCTTTCGCGTTCGGAATAGGCAGGATGGCAGAATATATTCAGGGAAAATTCGCATTGACCCAGAAAATATCGAAGGATGGTCCTCGCCCCACATCCCAGACTTCTATCTCCATTGGGACAATGACCCACAGTGGTCGGCATGGCATGGCGTTTGTTGGCAATCGGTTCCCAAGGTTTCAACATGGTTCGAGGTTGCGTGGGCTGTTCGTGCCTGGTGCTCTTGGTTTTCGAACAATGAAGAATGCTAAAATCTTCGAGGGCTCGTTGGACGATGCGGACCCGATTGTGGTCTGGTTGGCGACTCGACCGAAAGGTCGTATTGGTTTGCTGATGTATTTGCTGGGGCTACTTGTCGGGTTCTTGGTTGGAAGGAATTTTTAACACTATGGAGAGTAACGAGACAACGCGGGAGTTCTGCCAAGCCCTCCGGGAATCTCTCTTGACGTTGGGCTGGAGTGAGCAGGGCAACGTGTATCGAATCGTTACCCCATTTGCCAAGTTCTTTATCCCCATGGGTGTCCTTATGATGTACTTGGATGAGAAATACTTGAACTTTGAGAAAGGGGTTCTCGTGCGGATTGGCGTTCGATGGGATACGGATTTGGACCGAAAGTTGAGGTGTTACAACATTCCCGTCAAAGAACTTCCACGAGAACCGACCGCCCTGGCTATAGCTCTAGCCTGGTTGTGCACGGAGGCGTCCAAGTGGCGGCCGCGGCCCTGAATGTTCGTGTTTTCATATCGAGATGGTCTTCTCAAAAATCTTTGGACGAAAGGAGGAGTCTCGGGAGGGGTGCCGAAGTTTGCCAAAAAGCCCAAAAGGAGGGATTGGACCGTGGCGACTGCAGTGAAGCCCAAGCAAGAGGAGAAGGGAACCGCGACCGTGTACGTCGGAGGGAAGAAACTGGAGGGAGTCCCCGCAGGAACCCTGGCGGGGGAGTTCATGCCCACCGACATCCAGGCCGATTTGGTGGTCCGAAATGGGACCATCAAGCAGGTGGAGAAGTCGTACAAGCTCCAGGACAAGGATGACCTGGTGGTCACCCCCCGAGGGGTCGCGGGGTAAAGACGATGAGCCTCGGATACGGAGGGCGGGCAGCACTTGTGGGATGTGGAATCACAGGTTCCTGGGTGTTGCCCGTCCTCGTCCGAGCCTGCAAGAGCGTCGCGGTCTTCGATGATGATATCATCGACCCTACCAACCTCCACGGCCTCTGGCACTTACCCAAGGGGCCAAAGGCCGCGGGGGTAGTCGAAAGACGGTTTCGAAACCGCATTTCCGTTCACCCCAAGAGAATCCTCCGCCCAGGGGACTTTCGGCATGCCTTCGACCTCGTCGTCCTCTGCCCCGACAACGCCCCCGCCCGACAACTAGTAGGACGCATCCTCGCGAAACGGATAACGAGAAAACTCACGAAAGTCCTGGATGTTCGGGCTACCCCTGGAGGCCTGGTCGTCTGGTCAATAGGGAATCGGAATTCCTGGGCGGGTTGGATGAAGTCCTTGAAAGGCTATCCGCTTGCGATGCCCTGTGACCACCACGATAACGTCCCCATCGAGGCGGGGGCCACAGCGACGGGTTTTGTCGCGTGGTGGCTTTCCCACGGGATGCCCGAGGGTATCTGGAACCGAACATATGGGCCTGAATGAGCTTGCTACGTTTGAGTCGTTGAGCCAGGCATTCTCTGATTTCGGATGGAAAATAGACGGCGGTGCTTTCATCCGCTCCGACTTTATGGTTTACTACGACAGTAAGCTGGACTTTATCCACGACAGGCAGGCTCATATTAGGGTATGGACCCAAGGCTTGGTGGTTTTTTGTTTAGCGTTCGACGTACGGGAATTACCCCGCGATGAGGAAGCACGGGCTGTGGCGGTTGCTGGGACAGTGTCTCGTTACATCGGTTCGGTTCGAGATTTGGTTGACCCTTGAGGTGAGTGGTGAACCGAACGCGTTTTGAAGGCATCCTCTACAACCTCTCCGTACGTCTGAATACTGAAATCTACGTCGTGGGAGTAGGGCCACACGTTTTTTTGCCACATCAGAGCGGGTCGGCTGGATTTGTCGAAACCCGTCATACTGGGGTGGCGGAATGGGTGATGGCTTGTTTAGACAATCCCCAGAAGTTACCCTGGTGGACCCATACACACCCTCGAATGAGGGCATTCGTCTCATTCACGGATGTTGAAGGCGCACACGCACTTTGGAGTGCGGTTCTCAAACCCTTCCGCCTAGCCGTCCTAGGAGAGGATTCCCGCCATGAGGAAATCGTCGATAAAGCGTGGATTACACAGCACCCCGTCTTCCACTGGGAGAGGTTCCTCCGCAAAAGGCACAAGAAACACCGTAAGGCGCTCGACTGGTGGGACGTGGAAGAGGAAATTCCTCTCCGCCGCGGAGCAATCACTCCTTACTTTAGGTTGGAAGAGAATCCGAGCGACTTCGACGTTCGAGATGCGTGGGAAATGGCGCATCTCCTGCTCGGTCCTGGCGAGAAACTTCGCCCCGAAGACTAGAAGTAAACGGCAAGCGAACAGGAAGTTTCTTCCAATCTTTCGAAAAACTACCTGGGGCTATTGGACTCCCATGTGTTATAGCGCTCGTGTTTCTCTTCTTCCCACAGACCCGCAAGCTTTGGGAGTTGCTTTAGCATACATCTCTACGTTTCGAAGAAGGCGAGGATGAAGACTCCAGAGATAGGCATCCTCGTCTCTACAATGGAAATAGAAGTCCTCTTTGTTCATACGGGGTTGACGCAGGACCGTACTGGTGCTCGACGGTTGATTGCTCGGGGGAAATGTCGGGTGGATGGAGTGAAAATTACAAATCCACATAAGGTTGTCGAGCCTAGGACGGGGATGGTCGTGCAGGCCGGTCGGCGAGCAGTAAAATTGGTGATGCGATGATGGCTATCCCATATGCAATTCGGCTCGTTGGTAGGACTGTGATTCTGTCTTATGAACACGACCAGGAGCATGTGCCATTCGAGGAGGCGGCCAGGAGATGGCGCAGTATTATGCTGGAAGCCTCCCGTCTGCGGTCTTGGATTGAAGAGTTGGAAACAGCCTACAAGACAATCAACGAGGCTTTACAACCAGAAGAACGAATAGGAGAAGAAGCGGAGATATAGTCTTAATGCGGACTGGAAAAGTTATTCAGGAAATAATTATCGAGCCTATGCCTGTGGAAGAGGGGCCTCCAGAGCGAGAAATCAAACGGGACCCGAAACCAGTGAAGGAGCGTGAAGCCGTTCCAGTTCGATGAAAGACACCATTCCTGATAGAACAGCGCCGCTTATTGGTTGGCGCATCTGGCGTACACATAAGGGCCGCTTAACGGGCACCATTGTGCGGTCGCGCTGGCCGGTTGACGCCATTGAAGCAAAATGCGAGATGGCAACGTTACTGCCCAATCTAAAACGCATCCTCGGTCCCGCGCTATTTGATACCCACATGTCCCTTTTTGGTCATCCAGCACCTGAACCTGCATGCTCTTGTGGAATTTATGCGGCGGAAAGTCTGGAGGCTCTGTTAAAAGCCCAGCCCGATATACAATCTGCTGGGCTCCGTCCGCTAATCGTCGGGCAAATCGAAATGTGGGGCAGAGTCATCAAACACGACAATGGGGTCTATCGCGCCGAGCGGGCACGGGTGAAGACGCTCTGTTATGCACCTGGTCAGAGAGTCTCTCGTTTTAAGGTAGCCGCCCTCGCAAAGTTTTATGGGGCATCCGTTACGACCATATCTGGCGTACGATTAATTTCTTGGAGAACATGGGTGGCTGTCACTCTGGGTCCGCCCTTGATTCTCCTCGCGCTCTTATTACAAACTGGACACTGGAATCCTTTGCGGCTTATAACTATGACCGTGACGGGGCTGGACAGTTTCATGGTTCTTTGGGTTTTTCTAGCGTGGCAACAGCAGCGGAATCGGTTCTATGCGGGTCTTACTGCCTTCTGGGTTTTGTTGGTTCTTATGCAATTCGCTTTTATCTGGCTGTAATAAAATATTACATTGGTGAGGAGGGGAAGCCAATGAGCGTCGAAATCAGGGAAGTGGAACAACGGGAGGACACAATCGAAGTCACTGCGCTTCGGGAGAAACAGAGAGTCGCCAAGGACCTGGGCCTTACCGGACAGGTTGGTCTGATACAAGCGCAGATTGACCATCTGACGTTGGGCTCTCGCCCCCTTGCTCAGTGGGAGATGAACATCTGGCAATGGTGGCTTCCAACACGGTATTCGGACGGCCACTATGGATTTAGCAACTATACCTACGATGAAATGCCGTTGGAGGTAATGGAACACCTCCCGGAGTGGCGGAAGCGGTTTGCCAACCTTATCATCGCTACCCCCGAGCGCATAGCACCCTCCTTCGACCCTGCACTGTTCGGACAACGGTCGGGGCTGACCTTCCTCTTGGCCCGATGGGGGGAATCCGACGCTTCTCTCCTTTCCTTTAAGGAGATTGCTCGGCGCGTCCGAGGGCGATTTCGCCGACGGATTTTCTTGTTCTCTGCACCCATCGTTCTTCTCTTGGTAATCGTTGGGGCAGTTGTTGTTCGAATGCACGACCCGTTTTATTTCTTTCCCGCGGCCTTCAGCATCTTCCCATTAGCAGGGGTCGTGGACGCACTGTTCGTGCTTCGACGCCTGCGGGCATAGTTTTTGGCGGGATGATTATGTCTTTAGACACAAAACCGCAGACCACTAAGTATCCCAGATTGCCACATCTCCCCTGGAGCCCAGGAGGCACTCGGGACGATAAGCGTATGACGTCTGCTTCGATGTTAGTGGGCGCGGATGTCATCATGACGGAGAAACTAGACGGAAGCTCCGTCATGATTTCTAAAGATAGCCTTTTTGCTCGTTCTCATTCTAGCCCACCCAAGCATCCTTCATTTAACTATTTGAAAGGAATGTATAGTTACCTCCGTTTCAAGATTCCTGATGGGATGCGGCTGTATGCAGAATACACGTACGCCGTTCATTCCATCGAATACGATTCCCTCCTTGGTTATCTGCATGTATTTGACATTTGGTATGAAGGCTGGCTGGACTGGGAAGATGTTGTCAGATATGCGCGACAACTAACTATCCATTCTGTGCCGTCAGTCTATCGTGGACCCGTTCGCGATGAGGAGGATTTGCGCGAGAAAACGAATGAATATGGGCTTCAATCCTCTGCATATGGGCCGACCCGAGAGGGATTGGTCCTCCGATTGCCCGAAGGCAAGTCCGTTGCAAAATGGGTACGGGCGGGGTATGTGACGACGAATTCGCATTGGAAAGACCAACCCATACGAAGGCAGGGACTCGCGTGGTAGTGGTAGAGGAACCTTGGATGCACAAAAAAGAATGGGAGACTCGTCTCTCTGATGACCTTGAGATTTATTTTCTAGAAGCGCTCAAGGTCCTGGGATGGACGCAGGACCCAGAGGGGCGCTACAGAATATGCAACTTCGTCTATGTGTATGCAGTCACCAAGAGGGTTTATACGGTGCCTTCTGTTGTGATTGGTTATCATCACCCGCAAAATTACACCGCTTGTTGGAATGTAGCAATAGCGGCCCTTCCCAAGGACATCGAAATGCGTGCAGTCGCGTTGGCTTTTGGGTTTACTGAATATCTTCGGAGACACTGATGCCGACTGCCGGAAGTAGATGGAGGGTTCTCGCATGGCGAACAGGTGGAAAAAACGAAGGGGAAAAGGTGGAATTGACGAGCGAAGAGCATCCAAGCATCTTTGACGAACTCGTGATTGATAATTGGTTCCATCTTGAGCAGATGGACGAGCGACGATGGTGGATTGGGATTTATGAAGGACGAAATAAACGTCATACCCTGAATATAGAGATTGATGCAAACGGGGACGCGAGAGTAGTTCATGAGGTGGAAGAATGGTAATCAAAATCTTTGGAGAGCATGAACAGCGGGTTCTTGACCAACTCAGGCGCTGCGCGGAGGCGGGTGACGCTCCGTTTGCAGTCTTATGTGCAGACGGGCACCTGGGATACTCGCAACCGATTGGAGCGGTGGTCGCATATCGTGACTTGATATCTCCATCGGGAGTGGGTTACGATATTTCGTGTGGGTTGAAGGGAGCGAGAACTCCCCTCAAAGCTGATGATGTGGATATTGTCGAGGTCATGGATGAGGTCAAAGTAAGAATCAGCTTCGGATTGGGGCGGATAAACGAGGAATCCGTCGACCATCCGGTAATTGATAAGATAGCCCACGCTGAATTTGCACCCCAGCAGCAATTCTTGAAAATGGCTCGTGAACAACTAGGTACGGTCGGTTCGGGCAATCATTTCGTGGATTTACTTGAAGACGAAGAAGGCTATCTTTGGGTGGCGGTTCATTTCGGCTCAAGAGGTTTTGGTCATCGGACTGCGTCGGGGTTTCTTGCCCTGGCCCAAGGAAAAGAATTTACTGCGCGCGCATCAGAAGGGGAGATGGATTCTCCGCCAGTGCTGCTAGATACTCGCAAACCAATCGGGCAGGACTACGTTACGGCAATGCAACTCGCAGGAGAATACGCTTATGCGGGGAGAGACTGGGTAGTTAATCGTGTACTCCAACTCTTAGGCACTACATCGACTTACGAAGTTCATAGCCACCATAATTTTGCTTGGAGAGAGCGTCACTTCGGGGAAGATTTCTGGGTCGTGCGGAAAGGCGCGACACCCGCTTCTCCTGGTCAGCAAGGGTTTGTTGGTGGCTCGATGGGGGATATCTCAGTCGTCGTCGAGGGAGTTGATTCGGAAGAATCGAAAGAAGCTCTATACAGTACTATCCACGGAGCAGGACGGATAATGTCTCGAACCCAAGCCGCCGGAAAATCGAGGTGGAAAGGCGGAGTTCGCAGACGAGTTGGCAAAGGTCTGATTGATTGGAATACTGTCAATCGTGAACTGAAGGAACGGGGTATCGTAATTCGCGGAGGCGATGCGGACGAGGCCCCTGCTGTGTATCGCCCGTTGAAAGATGTCATTGAGAAGCATTTGGGCACGATTCGCGTTTTGCATACTCTGAAGCCCAGGGGAGTTGCGATGGCTGGGTATGACACTCATGACCCTTACAAGGAAGGCTAGGCTGTGCTAATCTTGGGGCATGACGCCCGAAGAACGACTGGAACACCTCTGGTCCAGGGTAGACAGGCGAGGCCCCGACGATTGTTGGGAGTGGATGGGCGGGCGAAACAACAAAGGCTACGGCAAGCATCGAGAACTGTGGATTTTGCTGAACGGCCCGCTCCCTCCCAAAACCATGGTATTGCACTCCTGCGACAATCCTCCCTGCATGAATCCGGCACATCTTTTCGCGGGCACGAACAGCGTCAACGTCCGTGACATGGTTGCGAAGGGTAGGCAGGTGATTCCCAACCGCGACGGGGAGTTGCACCCGAGAGTGAAACTGACCGAGAAACAGGTTCGGGCAATCCGAAAGATGCTTGCATCGGGTCGATTCACCCAACAAGAACTCGCAGATATGCACGGCGTGAAGCAAGCGGCCATCTCCAAAATCGTTCTCCGACGCACGTGGGACCACATCCTATGACCGAGAGGCGTATATGAGCATCCGCCGAGGAGGAACCCAAGAAAGTCCGGGAGTGGATATTCACGACTCGGCCAATCTCTCCACTATTTGCGCCTGTCTAGTAAATAGACAAGGAGGAACTATTAATGAAGACAGTTACCGTTTATGTGGACAAATTGAACGAAATTATCGGTCAGAACCGGGACGCACATCGAGCCATCTTCTTGAAAGCGTTGGAAGGTTATCAACGAAAAGTGCTTGCTCTTCTCGAAGAGCGCATTGCTGAACTGAAATCTGGAAAAGTTATCAGTCATTACATCAGCATGCCTGTTCCAGAAGACCACACCAAGGATTATGACCGAATTCTACGGATGATAGAAATGCACGTCGAGGACACGATTGTTATCTCGCAAGAGGATTTTGCCAAATATGTCATGGATGACTGGGAATGGAAAGAAAAGTTCCTGACAACCACAGCGTTTTACGCGAAAAGAGACGAGGAGTAATGGTCTCCCTTCACAATGTGGGGCCAATGACCTGCCCACGGTGTCATAATGCCGAACTTGTGGAGGACACGGTTGAAATCCTGATTCATCAACAGTTTGCGATAGGCGTGTTTATTGAGATGCGAGCATCAGGGATTCGGGCTTTGGTCTGTTCGAATTGTGCATTTGCACTGTTGCCGGGCATCGTTGAGAAGGATAAGTTCAAAGCTTTCATGTTCGAAGCGGAATTGGCTGAATGACTGCAATAGCCCTCTTGGGTGCGCTGAAGGCTTTAGGCTTCATTAGCGTCGATGAGGATTATTGTGCACACGCTGTTGCTGCTAAGAATTATAGAACCATGATGGTGATGGTCGTAAAACCATTCAAAGTTGCTGCGGCTGCGAATGCGGGAACACTTGTTGGTCATGGCACCTTGCCGATTACTGTGGCAGTGGGCTCTCACAAGTCCATTCAGATATTATGGAATGGCGTTTGTTGGCATTGGCAATATCCGAGTGGCATCCCCGTTGACTTACAACCAATATGCCTCGCATCGGCAATACGCCAAGTTCTGGAAATGTTCGGTTGGGTCAAGTTTGTCCAGGCTACAGACGAAGAAACCAAAAGCTTTGCCCAATCAGTTATGAAAGACAGGAGATTCCTGCCATGACTGATTGGCAAGAATTCGGTAAATGGCTCAAGGAGCGGCAAGAAGAGCTTGGCTTATCGGTACGCGTCTTGCAGATGAAAACGGGTATTCCAAAAAGCAGCCTCTGGCGATTAGGTATGGGGAGAAAAGTGCATCTCCCCCAGGAAGATTGGCAACGGTTGAGTGACGCTCTGTCCGCGGATTTTGCTCAATTTGCATTTCTCCAGAGCGACCTTAAGCCCCGACGGAGAAATCGATTAGGAATGAAAGCGGTGTTAGAGCGCGAATTGGCTCATATTTCCCAACAATTAAAGCAGTGTAAGCAACTCGAATCGAACCTTCAGAAGCGTGAATCCGCGATTCAGGAGATTTTGGTATTGTATTCAAAGTACAAATGAACACAATTGCGTTCATTGGGTCGAGAAATCTTGACCTCGTGCCGGAGGCGGGTCGGTCGCTGTTTGAACACGTTGCAGAATGGGCGGCACGTGAGGGACTGGTATTGGTGACGGGAGCGGCACCAGGCGCAGACCAACTTGCAGCCTTGACTGCACTTAACGCGGGCGGACGAGTAGGATTGTATCTACCTTGGGGGAGCTTCGAACGAAAATTCGTTGAATCTGCTACGATTCTTTGGGGGGCAAGGGTACAGACCGTATCCGAAGATGGGAGATGGGAGAAGGAAAGTATTGCTCTTCATCCGAATCCGGAGGCTTTGACCCATGGTGCACGACTTTTGCACGCTCGTAATTATGGTATAGTCGAAGCCTCGGATTTGGTTATCGCACTACCTCGCCCGCCAGAGGAAGGGGGGACAGCGCAAGGAATTCGGATAGCTCGCCATCTGGGTAAGCCTTGCTTTAATTTCTCATTGGCAAATGGTCGTCGGGACTGGATGCTGTTTCTTTGTGGTAGCATGGTCTCAAATCCTTCCTGAGGAGGCGCATCCGATGAAAGTTGGACAAGTCGTTGAGGTGATGGCTCCATTTTCACAAAAGGGGGTGAGTTACGGATTGGGAACAATCAAGCAATTTATTCGAGACAACAGCGACACCCTTGTCGAGATAGAGTTCGCCCCAGGAGTCGTCGGGCGAGTTCCAGTCAAGCGTCTTAAGGCTACTGAACCTGCTACCCCCAGACGGAGAAAATCGCGAGAAGTATGGGCCGTCGAACAAAGTCGAGAGAATAAGGTGAGTCGCATCGCACGTGACCTATCGGAACTTGCGAAATCTCAAGAAATCACAGAAAGTCTCGTTCATAAGGCGCTACTTCACCACGGAGCTTATAAGGCCTTTGCTCTTCGATTAGACTTGTTCCATCAAGATGCCGCGTGGAGGGAGCGTGTCATTCAAATCCACGCAGCGCTGCACGTAGCCAAAGAGGAAGCACGACAGACCTGGAAGCCGTGGGCGGATTTGTCTAAAGAAGAGCGCAAAGCCGCGATACGTCGCCGCCGTGACATCCAGAAACTGCGGGGAGAACTTCGCGCGTTCCAGGCAATTCGGGGGCAGGCGCGGGAGATTTTGCGCTCTCCTAAGTGGCGGGCAGCCACGAACGATACCGCAGCGCAGAGGTTTTTGATGTCTTTGGTCCCCGAGGAGCAGAAGACGCCGACAGGGTGAACCACAGTATTACGACCGTTAGGGACACCCTATTTCTTTTCGGGAATGGGCCGAATTCTTCGTAAATATGTCTTATCGCCGTGTCGCGGAAACGACAAGGGG
>Ga0209641_10001507_pt1 | contig 20700 bp, 21 predicted proteins | sample RifCSP16_1_FD_184022 | JGI IMG/M metagenome (GOLD analysis project Ga0209641, IMG submission 184022) | Soil microbial communities from Rifle, Colorado - Rifle CSP2_sed 16_1 (SPAdes) (version 2) | ecosystem: Environmental > Terrestrial > Deep subsurface > Rock core/Sediment | place: Rifle... | reverse complement strand
CGCTGGCGATCCTGCTGCTGTCTGGCTTCGCCTCGTCTTGAAGAATTTCTAGACGCGGCGGCACCTCACCTGCGCTGGGGCAACTCGTCGACGCATCGAGTTGCCCCAATTCTCCGAGCGCACGCGCGGGTGATGAACCCTCCCCTCGCCTGTGGTACAATCGTCCTCAATCTTCTCAGGTGAACCGAATGAACTGGCTTCGCGGGCTTAATCCTCAACAGCGTGCGGCCGTCGAGGCGGGTGATGGGCCTGCTCTGATCCTGGCCGGACCCGGCTCAGGCAAGACGCGTGTCCTGACGAACCGCGTGGCCTATCTGATCGAGGCGCGCGGCGTCGATCCGCGCCATATCATGGCGGTCACCTTCACGAACAAGGCAGCGCGCGAGATGAAAGACCGCCTGGATCGCCTGCTCGGCCCGAACCGCGCGGCCGAGCTGACGCTCGGCACGTTTCACGCCAACTGCGCCCGCTTCCTGCGCCGCGACGCGCCGCACCTCGGCCTCAGCCGTGACTTCGTGATCTACGACGCCGACGACCAGGAGGCGCTCGTCAAGCGCGCGCTCAAAGACCTGAACGTCGACGACAAGAAATACAAGCCGTCTTCCGTGCTCAACGCCATCTCGGCGGCCAAGAGCGAACTGATCCCGCCCGGAGCCTACGTCGCGCGGACGTACTGGCACGAGGCCGTCGGGCGCGTGTACGCCCACTACCAGGACCTGCTGCGCGCGAACAACGCGCTCGACTTCGACGATCTCTTGATGGCCGTCGTCCAGCTCTTCGACGCCAACCCAGTCGTGCTCGGCTACTACCAGAACCGCTATCGATATATCCTGGTCGACGAGTTTCAGGACACGAACACGGCGCAATACACACTGCTGCGGCAGATGGCCGGCCGGTCGCGCAACCTGTTCGTCGTGGGCGATGAAGATCAGAGCATCTACAAGTTTCGCGGGGCAGACTTCCGCAACGTTCAGCGCTTCCAGCAGGACTATTCCGACGCGCAGGTCATCCTGCTCGAGCAGAACTACCGCTCGACGCAAACGATCCTCGACGCGGCGCGCGGCCTGATCCGCCGCAATCGCCAGCGCACCGACAAGCGCCTGTTCACCGAACGCAGCGGCGGCGCGCCGCTCTCGATCTACGAAGCCTACAACGAGGACGACGAAGCGCTGTACGTCGTCAACACGATCGAGGATCTCATCCGCAGCCGGCAGTATAAAGCCGCCGACTTTGCCGTGTTCTACCGCACGAATGCGCAGTCCCGCCCTCTCGAAGAGGCTTTCATCCGGGCGGGCGTCCCGTACCGGCTGGTCGGCGGGACGCGCTTCTATGCGCGGCGCGAGATCAAGGACGTGCTCGCCTACCTGCACCTGGTCCACAACCCGCACGACGCCGTCGGTCTGGCGCGCGTCGTCAACGTGCCGCCGCGCGGCGTCGGCGCGAAGACGCTCGCCGCGCTCGACGGGGCCGCGCGCGCGACCCGTCAAAGCCCCTACACGCTGATCGCCGAGGTTAAGGCCGGGCGCGGCAACCCGGCGCTCGTGTCGAGCCTGACCGGAAAAGCGCGCCAGGCGCTCGTCGATTTCGCGACCCTGCTCGATCGCTGGATCGCGAAGAAGGATCGATACGGCTCGGTGGCCGACCTGCTCGACGCCGTCGTCAAGGACTCAGGCTATCGCGCCTACGTGGACGACGGCAGCGAAGAAGGCCGCGAGCGCTGGGAAAATGTGCGCGAGCTGCGCAAGGTCGCGAGCGATTACACACACGCCGTCGGCGGCGACCCGCTGGCCGAGTTCCTGGAGGATGTGGCGCTCGTGTCCGACGTCGACTCGCTCGACGACACGCAGCGCGTCGACGCCCCGACGCTCATGACGCTGCATTCGGCCAAGGGGCTGGAGTTCCCGGTCGTCTTCATCACCGGCCTGGAGGAAGGCGTCCTGCCGCACGCGCGCTCACTCGAAGACCCGGACGAGATGGAAGAGGAGCGGCGTCTGGCCTACGTCGGCATCACGCGCGCCCGGGATCGGGTGTACCTGAGCTATGCGTTTCGCCGCGCGGCGTACGGCAGCAGCGAGGTCAACGCGCCGTCGCGCTTCCTGAGCGACATCCCCACGGCCCTGCTGAGCGGGTCCATGTCGTTCGCGGGCGCCACGCCGCGAGCCGCCGCCGCGCAGCGCGCGTCGACGTGGGCCTCAGCGCAACGCTCCTCGCCGCCTGCCCGCCCGTCGCGCGAGCCGGCCTTCCGGCCCGGGCAGCGCGTGAAGCATGCCCGCTTCGGCGAAGGCGTCGTCGTAGAGAGCCGGGTGCAAGGCGACGACGAAGAGCTGGCCGTGGCGTTCGAGAAAGCAGGCGTCAAGCGGCTCCTGGTTAGCTTCGCCAACCTGGAGAAGCTACCCGGTTAAATCATACGGCCTGTAGACCTGGCAGGTCTTATCTGCCGATGTTAGCTGTAGGCTGATCGCGAAGACCTGCCAGGTCTGCTGAACCTGCGCGATGATTCAGTTGCTGATCGATGGCCACAACCTGATCCCGAGAATTCCAGGCCTTTCTCTTTCCCAGATCGACGACGAAGAGAAGCTCGTCGGCTTGCTGCGCAAATACGCAGCCCACCATCGTGCGCAAATCGTCGTCGTGTTCGATTCGGGCAACCTCGCCGGCCGGTCGCGCGAATTGAGCGGCGGCGGCGTCGAGGCGATCTTCGCCGGCTCGGGCACGATTGCCGATCGCATCCTGATCGAGCGCATCCGCGAGCTGAAGCGCCCCCAGCAATGGCAGCTTGTCTCCAGCGATCGCGCGATTCAGCAGGAGGCGCGCCGGCGGCGCTTGCAGGTCGTCGAATCGGCCCACTTCGCGGGCCAACTGGCGCCAATACGTGGCTCCGCGGAACAGGCGGGCGAGGACCTCGACGAGAAGCCCGGCGCCGAAGGGGACGTCGACGAATGGCTCGATCTGTTCAAGCGGAGGTGACGTGGACATACTCGAGTCGATAGAGCAGGCACTGGCGCGCATGCGGCAGGACTTTCCCGTCCTTATACAGCACGTCACGATCGGCTTGATCGTCTTCGCCATCGGCTACGTCCTCACGCGTGTGATGCAACGGATTATTGTGCGCGCGATTCATGATACGCCGGCCGGCCTGAGCGTCGAGCGAGCGATGTCGCGCGTGGTCGGGATTATCGGCATCACGCTGGCCGCGCTGACGGCGCTGGCGACGATGGGTGTAGATGTAGCCGCCGTGATCGCCGCGCTCGGGCTGGGCAGCCTGGCCATCGGTCTCGCGCTCAAGGACACGATCGAGAACGCCATCACCGGCGTGCTCTTGCTCATTCAGCGCCCATTCAAGGTCGGCGACATCATCAAAGTCGGCGACGTCATGGGCGTCGTATCCGACGTCGCCATTCGCACCACGAATATCAAGACCTTCGACGGCTTGCACGTCTTAATTCCGAACCGACAGGTTTACAACGAAGTCATCACGAACTGGAGCTACTACCCCACGCGGCGAATCACGGCGACGGTGGGCGTCGCTTACGACACCGATCTGCCCAAGGCGTACCGCGTGCTGAAAGAGGCCGTCGTGTCCACTCCCGGCGTGCTGGCCGATCCGGCGCCGCTGATCTCCTTCGAAGCCTTCGACGACAGCTCGATCCGGATGGTGTTGCGCTTCTGGATCGATTGGCAAGCCACTAATCCAGTTGACGCCCAGACCGATGTCACGCAGTCCCTCATGGACGCCGCGCGGCGCGAAGGCATCGACATCCCCTTCCCGATTCGCACCGTGTACGTCCAGCATCCGGTGCAGGTCTCTGCTGTAGAAAACGCGACGACCCGATCCGCCTGATCGGCGTGATCGGGTCGTGTCGCATGGGCCCACTTGGATTCGAACCAAGGACCGACCGGTTATGAGCCGGCTGCTCTCACCACTGAGCTATGGGCCCTTAACCTTTGAGCAGTATACCTTGCCTGGCAATCAGCGTCAAGCCACGATCGCTGGTAATTGGACACAAGTTGTTTCCGCCACAGAGTCACAAAGACACTGAGGGTTCAAAAACGGCATCGTCTCGGTGACTCTGTGACTCCGTGGCAAGATTGGTAATCTCGGTCGCTCTCAACGTTTTCCACGCGCAGGGATCGCAGTCGAGTTTGCAAAAAGCGAGACAAATTAGCGCCCACACATGGGCATGGCAGTCATGACCATACTCACACTTGACTTAGGGAATATGTTGCCATAGACTACTGCCAGGTTAACGATCCATTCAGAGTCAGGCGCTCGCCTCGGCGGGCAGAATCCCGAATGGCGCTTCCGGCATTCGGGGGAAGGAGACCGCATCATGAACGACCCTTCTGTGTTAATCGTCGAAGATGACCAAGACGTGGCAGAACTCTACAGCCGCGTGCTGGAGTCGAGCGGGCTTACGACGGAAATCATTCGGACGGGCGAAGCCGCCCTGGAGCGGTTGGCTGCGACAGCGCCGGGCCTGGTCGTGTTGGATTTGAAGCTGCTCCCGCATGTATCAGGGGCAGACGTTCTCCATCACATTCGCGCCGACCCACGCTTGGCAGAAACGCGCGTCATCGTCGTCACCGGCCATCCGGACCTGGCGGACGCCGTACGTGACAAGGCGGATCTGGTGCTTCTCAAACCCGTCGACGTGAATCAGTTGAGCGACTTCGTGGCGCGCATGCATTCTGGTAGCTGAAACGACTCTGGTGAGTGCTATTCGGCAGCGAGCGCTTTCGAAGCGAGATGATCTCGCGCCTCGTGAATGGGTGGTTATATTGTAGTGCGTTGTCGGAGTAATGAACGACGCCTCCGACCCAACCGCCGGAGGCGTCGCCATCGTCATATGCAGCAACTTGGTTTCTCCAAGAAACCAGGTTGCTGGGGAGCTAAACTCCAGCTTACTTTTGCAATGTGCGAAGGTACGCGATAATGTCGGTTAGGTCCTGATCGGTCAGCGCCGGGTTGCCTCCCTTAGGCGGCATATCGACACCGGTCGTGTTCGCCGGGTCGCTCGACGGGCGGCCGACCTTGAGGAAAGCGATCAGCTCGGCGTCGCTCTTGCCCTTGACGAACTCGCTGGTCGTCAGGTCCTTGCCCAAACCGGTGACGCCCGTCGCGTCCGGCCCGTGGCACGCGACGCAGGTGCCGGCGTACTTCTCAGCGCCTTTCGACGCGTCGCCGACCGGCCCGGCGGGAGTTGAGGTCGCGGCCGGCGCGGCTCCACCGCCGCAGGCGGCCAGCGCCAGCGACAGCGCGAGCAGAAGGCAAACAATGACGATTGTGCGTCTTCTCATGCTGTGATTCTCCCCTTTGTAGTGTTTGATGTGTGCAACACTTCTGCGACTGGCGCCGAGGTTGAACCTTGGATTAGTGCGCGGCGCGCAGCGCGTCGAATCTTAACACCGATGCGCCAATTCCACCAGCAAACGTCTCAGCCGCGCTGCGGTCTCTGAACGCGGCGATGCCATGCCCCATGGGCGAGACAATTTGAGAACTCTGCACGTAGTAGGCCGTCTCGCCGCGTATCCATTCTTCTGTAGGGTAATCGTGCACGAACCAGGCGTGCACCTGCACATCCGGGTGCCCGGCGTGGAAAGCCAGCATATCGCCGATGTCGTCGAACTTGCTCATCACGCCGTCCGTGGTGAGTGAGGCGGCGGCGAAGCGCGGCTCGTCGATGAGCATGCCGCACTCGTCGCACACGTCCTGGCCGTAGGCGATGTCCGGCGGCTGCGGCTCGCCGCCCTGCGGTGCGCAGGCAGCCAGCGCGATCAGGATCAGGAGCTGGAGTCTGGCGAATCCCCGGAGTGCAGCCTTCAGGCTGCCATATCTGGGCGCTTCGCAGGCTGAAGCCTGCACTCCAATCGCCAGATATGGCTGTCGCCAAACTCCAGTCAGGAGTATCGCGGAATTCGCCACACGCATCACGATCACAGGTCACCCTTACGCCTGAAAATCGCGAACGCCAACCCGAAGCCCGCGACGATCCAGGCAGCCAGCAGCCCGACCAGCAGCAGCGGCAGCAAGTCGCCAAAGCGGTAAACGGCGAACTGCCCGACCGGCCCCAACGTGTCGAGCGTCGCGCGCAGGCCGTAAATCGCCGCCAGCTTGAATACCTGCAGCGGATTCGCCAAGAGCATCGCCAGCAATGCGGCGGGCGTGGGCCGCAGCGCAAGCGTCGAGCCGACGAGGCCGAGATCGCCCAGGAAGACCAACGCCAGCCAGACGACGAGCGCCGCGCCCGACGCGGTCGATCCCTTTCGTGTCAGTACGCTGATGATGAAACCGAGTCCCAACGATGCCAGCGCCAGCAGCAGTGTGTAAGCGGCAAGGGCGAGATACGTCGCTCCACTTCCGCCGCCCGCCGACGCCAATCCCAACCCGGCCAGTCCGAATCCCAGGCCGAGCGCCGCCACCACGGCCAGCGCTGCGCCCAGCGCCTTGCCGAAGAACACCTCGGCGCGATTCACCGGCTGCGCCATCAGGTATACGAGCGTCCCGCGCTCGCGATCGGCGGCCAGCGTGTGCGCGCCGACGCTCAGTCCGATCAGCGGCGCGAACAACAGGAGTGCGTTAATCAGGCTGGCGGCCGTGCGGCCGAAGCCGCCCAACCCGGCGTATCCCGCCGACGCGACGCCGGCCTGCGACAGCGCGAAGGCGAGCGCCGTGAACCCGGCGGTATAGAACCATAGCCACTTGTTGCGCAGCGCCTCGCGCAGCTCGCGCTGCGCGATCGTCCACAAGAGTGTCAGTTCCATGATTGACTCCACTCAATCTCGAAGTCCTGTGCGAGGCATCTCCAGATGCCGAGTGTCAGTTCCATGACTGACTCCGCTCGATTTCGAAGTCCGTCACCGAGATGTGCAGCTCTTCCAGCAGGCGCAGCGGTCTCATCTTCTGGTTGGCGCCGACGCGCACGACGAGCGTGCCGCGCCCGTTGAAGTGTGTAGCCAGCCCTTGCCTGGCGAAGCAGGCCAGCGCCGCCGCGCGCTGAGCCTCCGGCACCCACAGCGTCATCTCGACGTCCTGCAGGTGTTGAGTTTTCAGAGACTCGGGGTCGAGCGACTCGACGAGCCGACCCCCTTCCAGCACCAGCACGCGGTCCGCCAGCGCGTCGATCTCCTCCAGCCGATGCGATGCGAAGATCACAGTGCGGCCCTCCTTGCGCAGCGTAGACAATTGCCTGAGGTAGTCGGCGCGCGCCTGGGCGTCCAAATTGGCCGTCGGCTCGTCGAGCAGCAGCACGGGTGGATCGGCCAGCAGGGCAATCGCCAGCGCCAGCCGCTGCTTTAAGCCGCCCGACAGCGCCGAGACCTGCTTGGTCGCATGCTCCACCAGTCCAAGCCGGTCCAGCAACGGCGCGATGCGGCCGGGATCGACCTTCTTCAGGCGAGCGTAGAACTCCATCGTCGCCTGCACGCTCCAGTCGTAGAAGACGGTCTCTTGAGGCACGTAGCCAATGCTGCGCCGCGCGCGCTTGCCCGCGCGTCTCACGTCGTGCCCGCCGATGAGAATCTCGCCCTGGAAGTCAATCAGGCCGATCACCGCCTTCAATAATGTCGTCTTGCCCGCGCCGTTCGCGCCCCACAACGCGACCGCTTCGCCGGAGCGCACCTCGCACGACACTCCGTCCAGCGCCTTGACTTTGCCGTATTGCTTGGTGACTCGATCGATGTGCACAGACATCTTGACTATCCCCTCTCCGACTGTGGCAGCGGTCCTCGCCCGAACCCTACGATTTCCACGCGCCCGGACCAGCAGCCCACACAGCGCGCCCAGGCCCAGCAGCGCCAGCGCTGCGATCGGCATGCTGACTGCCGCTGCCTCCGCCGATCCCATGCCGGCCGGCAGCGCCACCGGCTCGGCGAGCGGAGCCGGATCCGTGAGCTTCGGCTGCGGTCGCACGAGCGGAAATGCCGTCGCCGCGAACTCGATCGCCTGCACGGCCGGGCTGTACAGCAGCATGCGCAGGCGAGGCTCGCGATCGGCAATCCCCTCGAAGAACCGCTCGGAGCGATACGGCGTATCGCCTCGCCCGTCGCCGTCGGCGTCGAAGCCGGCGTAGTCGCTCCAGAAGTTGCCGCTCCAACTGTTCTGGCCGAGCGCCCCGCCGCCCTGCACCGCGACCTGCTCGACGTTTTCCCAGAACGTGTTGCCCTCGATGGCTGCGCCGCGCACCGCCGGCTGCAAGGCCACGCCGACGTCGTTGAAGGCGAAGATGTTCTCTTCGAAGTGCGCCAGGCCGTCCGGCCGGAAAGGCGTGCCGTCGAGAAACACGGCGGCGCGGTTGTCGACGGCGACGTTGCCCGTCACGACGACTTGATCGGCGTCCTTGAAGCCCAGCGCGTAACCGCTCGGCCCGCGCTGCCCGTGCACGGCGTTCTGGCGAATCATGACCTGGTCGGAGTACATCACGTAAATGCCGACTGAATTGTTCAGGACGCGATTGCGCTCGATCAGCGCATTGTCGCAGTACATCAGATGCACGCCGTAGCGCGAGTCCTCGATCAGGTTGTCGCGCATCACGGCGCCGGCCGAGTACCACATCACGACGTCGCGCGCATCGTAGACGTGGTTGCCTTCGACCGTCACGCCCCGGCTATACCACAGGCGAATGGCGTCGCCTTTGCGGCCAACGTCGTATTCTTCCTTGCTGGTCACGTCGTTGCCCCGCACGATCGAATCGTCGGCCTGGGCGACGAAGATACCGAACAGCACGTCGCGCAGGCGGTTATTCTCGACGACGATGCGCGGGGCGGACAGCGTGATCCCGGCATGGTTGCGATCCGGCTCCACGCCGCTGCCGCGCACCTCGAATCCGCGAAACACGACGTCCGGCGCGGTTAGCTCGACCACCGTGCCTTGCCCGCCTCCGTCGACGATGGGCCAGCCCATACCCTCCAGCGTCAGAGACTTGTCCACGACCAGAGGACCGGCATACGTGCCGGGCTGCACCTCGATCGTGTCTCCGTCGCGCGCATCGGCCAGCGCCGCCTGGATCGTCGTGTACGGCCCGTCCGGCGAGACGACCAGCCGGTTCGGATTTAGCCACGGAGACACGGCGTTCACGGAGAAACGGTGAATATGCCATTCGCCGCGTCTCTGTGCCTCTGTGGCTAATTGAGCGCCAGCCACGCCTGAGGTGAGCAGTGCAGCGACGATGGCGAGGAAGACGGGGGGCCATTTCATGCTTGAGCCGCCTGCGACGTGGACGCTTTCACCTTATTGCGAGCATCCACAATGGGCTTGTACGCCGCCCGGTGGAACCACAGGCCGATCAGGACGACGCCTGCCGCCGCAAAGGCGAGGATCAGCCCCGGTCCCGCCGACGCTACCGTGCCGAACTGGCCGATCATGCCGGCGCCGAACAGCGGCGGCGTGAACGGATCGATCGCGCCGCCCAGCGCCGACTGCGGATCGATGCTATGACCGTACGTGTAAAGGATCAGCCACAAGTCGGCGAGAAAGATGAACGGGAAGGCGAGCGCCGGCAGTGCCAAGGCCGCCGCCCACCGGTTGTGCACGAACACGGCTGCGATCAGCAGCAGCCCCTGCACGACGACGGCGATGATCGATATGGACCGCTCCAGCCGGCCACCCTCGTCCAGTTTAGGCATACCCAGGTAGTGATTGAGCGCGTCGATTTCGCGCACGTCGCCCTCAAGGTGATTGACGTACACATCCACATATAGGCCCTTCGGATATTGCGGCGCGGTGAGCGACATGTGCCAGTACGGAACGAACATGGATATCATGAGCATCAGCGCGGCCAGCATCAGGATGGCGCTGGGGATCAGGTAATCCATCAGGCGGCGCGCGCTGCCGTCGGGAAGAAGCACTTTGACGTCAGGATCGAGATTAAGGAGGTTCATGTAGTCCCCTGACCTCACCCCCACCCCCATCCCCTCCCCCTCTTCTGACGCAAGGCGTCAGGAGAGGGGGAGGGGTGGCCGGAGGCCGGGGAGGGGGTGAGGCGCTACGGCTCAACGAAGAAGTAGCCCATCATCTCCAGGTGCAGCGCCGAGCAGAACTCGGTGCAGTAGAAGGTGAAGGTTCCGGCCTGATTCGCGTCGAACTCGACTGTCTCCGTCTCGCCAGGCTCGAGGCTGAGGTTGATGTTGTACGCCGGCACCGCGAAGCCGTGCGTCGCGTCGCGCGTCGTCTCGATGTTCGTCAGGTGCCAGATGACGTGATCGCCTTTCTTGACCGAGACGTGCTCCGGCGTGAAGTGCGAGCGGACGACGACCGTCCAGACCTCGACCGTGTTCCCGTCCCGCTCGACGCGGGCCTGCGACGGGTCGGTCACCGCGTTCGGATCGACGCTCATCGTCTCGGTATTCCAGCCAACCTCGGGGTAAACCTCGAACGGCTGGAGCTTGTCGGCCTTGATGATCTGCACGTAGTGCGGCTCGGCCATGCCGATGGGCATGTCGTACAGCAGTTGCATCTGGTCGCCCGGCTTGTTGATGTCGACCAGTTGGAAGTTCTGCGGCAGCAGCGGGCCGACGTTGGCGAAGCGGTCGATGCTCCACTTGTTGAGCGCGACGACATACTGCCCGTCGGGCGAGACGGTATCGCCTTCCGCCGATGCGATGTGGCCGATGTTGTAATGCACGGGCAGCTTCTGCACCAGCTTCCACGGCTCGTCCGGGTTCTTGCCCGCGTACGGGCCGCCGAGCGTCCAGCGCGCGACTGCCGAGTCGAGGAACATGGAGGTGTAGGCGTAGCCCTTGTCGTCGAAGACGGTGTGCAGCGGCCCGAGGCCCAGCTCCACCTGCGCTTCCATAGTGTTGTCGAGCGGAATGATTGGGACGCCGTACGGGTCCGTGCTGAAGCCGCCCGCTGCGATAGCCGCCTCGATCTTGTCGATCGAGTAGATCGTCACGTGTGGATCGAGCTTGCCGCCGACGACAACGAACTCGCCGCCCGGCGTGACGTCCGCGCCGTGCGGGCTTTTCGGCTCGGGTGTGAAATACAGGATACCCTCCTCGACCGCGGTGGGCAGCCGAATCATCTCGATGCCGTTAATATTCTCCGTGTTGCCGGCCTTGAAGACCTCTTCAGCCTTCTTCCAGTCGATGATGTGCAGGAAGTCGGTGTCATTCTTGGCCGTGCCGGCTTCGAACGGCGGGTTACCTTCCTCGATGCCGCCCGTCGCCATCTCCGTGTTGAACGAGTTGCAGAAGAACCAGCCTTCGCTTGGGCCTTTGCCCGCGTCGCACAAGTCCTGCCAGTACGGCGGCAGCTCGATCTGGAACGACTGCGACGGATCGACGCGCCCCTTGACGCGGTCGAACTTCCAGAACGTGATCAGGCCGCGATACTTCTCCGCGTAATCCTCGATCGGCGCGTACTCCCAGCCAATCGGCGTGGAGTACTGCGGGCCTTCGATCACGTACTCGGTGTTGGGCGTGACGAACGCGCCGCCGTGATCGTTGATCGCGTTGGGATTCTTGACGATCTGCTTCGTCTCAAAGTCACGCAGATCGATCACCGCCAGTCGGGCGTTGGCCTTGTCGTTGATGAACAGGAACTGGCCGTCATATTCGCCGTTCGTCTCCGACAGGTTCGGGTGGTGCGTGTCGCCCCACTTGATCTCGTTGCCGTTGACGTAGCCGCCCTCGAGCGTCTTGTTCGTCGCGCCGCCGTAGCCGTAACCCTGCCACGGCTCCGGCGTGAAGACGGCCAGCACCTTGAGAATACGCATCGACGGCACGCCGATGACGAGTACCTGGCCGGACTGCCCGCCCGACGAGAACATGATGTACGGGTCGTACTGGCCCGTCGGCATGTACGTCTTGACCGCGGCGTACACGTCGTCGGGCGTCAACCCGCGCTCGGCGATCACGCCGGCTGCGTCGGCGGGGATGCCTTCGGCGACGGGCGCCGGGGCTGGCGCGGGCTGGGCGCAGGCCGCCAGGATGGCGACCAGCGTCAGGATGACGGCAAGCACATAGCGCAGTCGCCTCGGTTGAATCAAGCTTCTCATGACCTCTTTCCTCCTGTGTTAGTTTTTATCTGGAATCTGGCAAATTCCCGGAGTGCAGCCTTCAGGCTGCCATATCTGGGCGCTTCGCAAGCTGAAGCCTGCACTCCAATCGCCCGATAGGGCTGTCGCCAAACTCCAGTTTATATGAAGATCGACTGAGATATCGATCAGACAGCCTCGTTGCTTCAGGCGGCGCTCGCCGAGGCCGGCGACGCGTGCGCCGCTTCACCTTGCGCCGCTCGCTGCAAGCCGGCTCGATCCAGAATGACGATCTGGCCAGCTTCGTCGGCGATCAGGCCCTGCTGCTGCAGCCGTTTCAGAGAGCGCAGGACGACCTCGCGCACCGTTCCGGCGCGGGCTGCAAGCTCCTGGCGTGTGAGCTTGCGGTCTAGACGCGTGCCGGTCGCGTCGGTGTGGCAACCCTCCTCCGCACACACCAGAATGGCGTTCGCCACGCGGGCAGTGGTATCTTTGAACGCCAGGTCGCTGGCCAGCTCGGCGAACGTCCGCAGCCGCTCGGCCAAGTGGTTCAATAACGCCTCGCGAACGGGTGGGCATTGGTCGATCGTCGCCAGCATCGTCGCCCGGTCGATGAAGTAGACCGTCGCCCTGCCGAGCGCCTGCGCGCTCACCCGATACTGGCCGCCGTCGATGAGCGGCGCAGCGTCGACCACGTCGCCGCGCCCAAGCACGACCATGATCTGCTCGCGGCCGTCGGAGCGCCGGAATAGCTTGACGCGCCCGTCGACGACGATGTGCAGCCCGGTGCACGACTGGCCTTCCTGTACAATCAGCTTGCGCCCTGAGTAAGTCTTTGCCTGCGTGTGGGCGGCAATACCGTCGAGCTGAAGCCCGCCGACGCCGGCGAATACGGGAACGGAATGCAGGGATTCAGGTGATACGCCCATTAACTTTCCCCCTTTGTGAGTAGAAATGCAAAGGGGCCGCCTTTGCCATCAAGAATAGCAGAAGGCGACCCCTTTTGTTAGGACAGAAGTCACACTTTTTAGGTGACTTGGATCAGTTTTTCACGATCGATTATGACAATATGGCGCCCCTGTGCCTCAATCGCGCCGAGTCGTTCTAGGCGTAATAACGAGCGCGTCACCACCTCGCGGGCGCACCCTACGAGCGAAGCCAGCTTCTCTTGCGTCAGGTCGAGGTGGACTTCTAACCCTCGTTCCGTCGCCTGGCCCCGCTCGTCTGCGTAGGCCAGCAGTTTCTCAGCGATGCGCTCGGTGACGCACTTGAACGACAGGCCGTCGACCACCGTCGTCAGGTGCGTCAGGCGCCCGGCGAAGATATGCAGGACCGCGCGCGACAGAGCCGGGTTGTCCCTCGCCCGCTCGACCGCGTCTTCTCGCGGCAGCAGATAGGCCACCACTTCGTCGACGGCTTGCGCGGTGACGGGCGAGGTGTTGCCGTCAAATATCGGGCAGCCGCCAAAGCACGTGCGCGGCGTCATCAGGCACAGCGCCTGCTCCTTGCCGGACGGCGAAGTCTTGAACACCCGAACCCGGCCGCTCGCCACGAAGAACAGGCCATCCGCGGCCTGCCCTTCCAGGAAGATGATCTCGCCCGGCTGGTAGACGCGCTCGGTCATCATGGTCGCGACGCCATTCAACTCTTCCGCCGAAAAATCGGCGAAAAAGGGGATGGCAGCCAGTGATTCAATCTTGATCATCGGAGACCTTGGCTGAGAAGACGAAACCCCGCGCGCACATCATACGCCCGGCTGCGCGAGATGTCAACCGCGTGGAGGAGTCTCCTTCGGGAGTAACTCGTCTTTCAACACGCCGACGAACGGGAGATTGCGAAAGGTCTCGTCGAGGTCCAGTCCGTACCCGAAGACGAACTTGTTCGGGATGTCGAACCCCACGTAGTCCAGCGCCACGTCGATCTCGCGCCGTTCGTGCTTGTCGAGCAGCGCGCAGATGCGCAGGCTGGCCGGATTGCGCGCCCGGAGCAGGTTGTAGATGTAGTGCAGCGTCCGCCCGCTGTCGACGATGTCTTCGATGATCAGCACGTGCTTATCGCAAATGTCCTGCTCCAGATCCATGATGATGCGCACCGCTCCGGTCGACTCGCGCGCGCCGGCGCCGTAGCTCGACACGGCCATAAAATCGACCGAATGGGGAATGTCGATGCGCTTGATCAGGTCGACCAGGAAGACAATGCCCCCCTTCAGGATGCAGACCAGCAGCGGCGTCTTGCCTCGATAGTCGTCCGAAATGCGATGCGCCAGCTCGGCGACGCGGCGCTGCACGGCCTCTGCATCGATCAGGATTTCACCCAGGTAAGGCTCGTAGGCCACGTCCATATATCCTCCTGCTCAAACTATAGACTTCGGAAGTCTTCCCAGGGCTCCTGACGGGCGCAGCGCCTTGGAGACTTCCGAAGTCTTTCACTTGGCTTTCACAGACGGCCCGGCACCTCGTGATGAAGCCGGCAGCGCGCCTCGTACGATTCGCTCCCGCCGACCAGGACGATCGGATCGTTGTACGAGGCCGGGCGGCCGTCGATCAGGCGCTGCGTGCGGCTGGCAGGCGTCCCGCACACGACGCAGATCGCCTGCAGCTTCTCGACTTGCTCGGCCTCTGCCATCAGCAAGGGCATCGGCCCGAACGGCTCGCCTCGAAAGTCCATATCCAGCCCCGCGACGATGACCCGCCGCCCGCGTTCCGCCAGCGACTGGCACACCGACACGATATCCAGATCGAAGAACTGCACCTCGTCGATTGCCACGACGTTCGTGTCAGGCTCTACAAGCTCCAGCAGCGTGCGGGTCGATCCGACCGGCACCGCCGCCGTGTCCAGCCCGTTGTGCGACGTGACCTTTTCCGCCGCGTAGCGCGTGTCGAGCGCCGGCTTGAACACCTGAACCTTCTGCCGCCCGATCTTCGCCCGCCGCACGCGCCGTATCAGCTCCTCGGTCTTACCGCTAAACATGCTTCCGCACACCACCTCGATCCAGCCGTGGCCGGGTTGGCCGTCCATCCATCCTCCTGTCTGCCATGGTAGTAACGACTTGAGTCGTTACAGGTGCGACTAAAGTCGCCACTACGAACGGCAGTATAACCAAAAAGGGCAGATGATCAACTCTGCCCTCCTGGTGTACACAACCTTGAGGCGCTTGCCGGCTCAGACGCCCCGGCGATCTACCCGGACGCCGTCTCGCTCGCCGGCGCCCCGCCTTCTTCCGCGTACTCGGCGATCGCCTGGCGCTCGCGCCGGCGCGCCGCCTTCTTGCGCCTTGAGATGGCCGCGATGCCTTCGCGGCGCTCGAGGCGCTTCACGAAGCGCTCGACCTGGCCTTCGGTATCGACGATGCGCTGCTGGCCGGTGTAGAACGGGTGCGTCCCCGACCACACTTCGACGTTCAACTGCGGCACTGTCGCGCCGACCGTCGTGACCAGCTCGCCGTTGCAGTACACTTTCGCTTCCGGATACCACTCCGGATGAATGCCTTTCTTCATGACAGACTCCCTATGTTGGAACGGCAGTTGCACTGCCGTTTCCAGCCGCCGCAGTTGGACTGCGGCGGGAAGCGGAAAATAGGCTAAGCCACGGCCTCCAGTTCGAGCGGGTACACACTGACGCGCTTGCGATTGCCCGGCAGCGGCTCGAATTTCACGACGCCGTCGACCGTCGCAAACAGCGTGTAGTCCTTGCCGACGCCCACGTTGCGGCCCGGCTTGATGTGGGTGCCGCGCTGCCGGACGATGATGTTGCCGGATCGCACGCGCTCTCCGCCGTATTTCTTCACGCCCAGGCGCTGAGCGTTGCTGTCTCGACCGTTGCGGCTGGAACCGCCGCCCTTTTTGTGCGCCATGTTTAACCTCTCAACTTAGAACCCCAGGTTCCCTGAGTTCCTTCAGTTCCCTCGCTGGCAAGGAACTGAAGGAATTCAGCCGGGGATAATCCGCTCGACCTTGAGCCAGGTGTAATTCTGGCGATGCCCGTTCTTCACGCGATGGCGCTTGCCGCCGGGCCGGTAATCGAACACGATGATCTTGTTGCCCTTGCTCTGTTCGACGACCTCGGCCACGACCCTGGCGCCCGCCAGCACCGGCTGCCCGACGCTGAGCGCCTCGCCGTCCGAAATGAGCATCACACGATCGAACTCGACCTTCTCGCCGACGGCCTGCGGCAGGCGCTCGACCTGAAGCCTGTCGCCCTCGGTCGCGCGATACTGCCGGCCGCCCACCTGGAAAACTGCGTACACGTGAATCCTCCACTGCCAAGCGAACAATTCGCGGCCACATGCAGCGGGCCGCGGAGCAAACACATTATACCGACTTCAACTAAGTTGTCAAGCGACGATCGACTGGGGTGTGCACGCAAAGATCGTCATCAACCGTAGGGCGCGTTTCCATACGCGCCGCGAATTGGCGGCTATGGATGCCGCCCTACGTCCGGCCTGACATGTTTTGCGTGCACGCTCAACTGGACCGGTGATTGTATGCGAGTGTCAGACTTCGGAAGTCTGCTTAAAGACTTCCGAAGTCTTGGGCAAAGATCAAGCGGCGGCGATGGATGCGCACGGCCGCTGCATCCATCCCCAGCGCCGCGACGACCTCGTCCGGGCGACCTGTGCCCGATTCCTCCGCCTTGAGCATCATCCCGACTTGGACTTGCCCGGTCTCGCTCACCTCGACCGACATGTCCAGGATCAGCGGCCTGAGATCGTAGGTCTTGTCGCGCCGCGTGCGCTCGATGTGCTCTGCATTCATGAGCGCCTGAACGCGCTCGCGCGCATCCTCCGGCGAGATGGGATCGAGCAGCGTGACGACAAACTCGGCGGCCCGCGTCTGCGTCTGGAGCGCCGGCGCCGAATAGGGGACTTCCGCCACGTCGAGTACGGTGATGCCTGCCGGCGCAGCCTGGTTCAGGCAATCGCGAATCTCCGCCGGCTCGCGCGGCTCGGACAGGATCACGTCCAGTGCTTCCTGATCGCTCGTGCAGCCCACGGGCAGCGCCGCCGCGAACGCCAGACGCGGCCGGGGATTGAACCCCTCGGAATAGGCCATCGGCAGGCCGGCGCGCCGGACGATGCGCTCCCACGTGCGCGCCATGTCGAGATGGCCGACGTAGCGCACGTTCTCGCCGCGCGCAAATGTGATGCGGATGCGCCGACGATTCAGGTGATCGGGCTGCGCCCGGCCGGCGGGCAGTTCGTGAGCATCCATCGACGCTGCGCCTGCTCACAGAGATTCCACGGCGCGTCCCTACCCGGTCGCAGGCAAGACGGAGACGTACCAGGCTGCGACGACCCCCTCCGTCCCGGTCGAGTCGCGCACCTTGAGCCACTGGTTGACGACGCCGACCTTGCGCGCCGCATCTGCCGCCGGCTCCAGCACGACCAGTTTCGAGTTGAATGGCATGCGCTTGACGAGCGTCTGGTTGCTCAATACCGGCTGCGACCGAAGCGCCACGTCGGGCGTCGTCGTCTGAACCATCAGCGCGCCGGAGGCTGCGCCGGCGGGCGGCGGAGACACCGGAGCTTGCTTTGACGTCGAGACGTACCACGCGGCGACGTAGCCTTGCGCGCCGCTCGCATCTCGCACCTGCAGCCACTGCCCGACGACGCCTGCCTTTCCCCGCGTGGCGCTGTCCGATTCGAGCGAGGTCAACTCGGTCGACCGCGGAAAGCGCTTGATCAGGTTGTTCGGGGTGACAGTCGGGGTCGAGCGCAGCGCCACGTCCCCTTCGATCGAGTACAGCCTTATCCCCGACGCCGCGCCTGCCGCAGGCGCTGGCGCGCCGACTGCCGGTTGAGGCGCGCCAGGCGCCGGCTTCTTGATCGGCCCTTCGAGGAACGCCGCGCCGGTGATGATGCGATCCAGGCCGCCCCGGTGCGCATAGCGGCTCTGGCCCAGCAGCGCTTCTTGCGCCGGGGGCGGGTAAGGATAGGGGTCCTGAAAGAGATAGTCGCCGTCCTTCTTGCCGTACAGGACGATCCAGTGATACTGGTATCCGGGCTGATTGGAGTAATCGACCTCGACGATGACCGGAAAGCCGGCGGCCAGGGCTGCGTCGATGTCGGCCAGCGGCGCAGGCGCGTTGTCGCAGTCGACGAGCCGCCGGACCGCGACGCCGGGTAGCGCCTTGGCGATGCCGCCCCACACCAGCATCGCGCTCATGAAGCCCTGGTTCGGGCCGAGCGCCTTCAACTGCTCGTTGAGCGAGGCCGGCGTTTCGCCGAAGCCAAAGCCGGTCGCCGCCATCGTCACGCACGTGAGCAAGCATCCGTAGCCGCCGATCGTGGATTCGCTGTCGAAGCCCAGCAGCGTGCCCTTCCAGCTCGGGTCGGTTTGTGAGAATTTCTGGAACTCAAACATTTCTCTCTCCTCCTTGTTGAGCGTTACATCACTGGCTAATCGCTGCGCAGCACGACGGGCAGCAAAATCTCGACGTGCCGGTGACAACCATCCCGCCTGCTGGGCCATCACGACTTGCGCACGACGCAACGCTACGCCCACGTGATGGACAAAACGGCTCAACAGCAGTATCACGACGCCATGGCGCGCATCGAGCAGGCCTTGTCACTGGCGCCGGTGTCGCTCACCGTGCTCACATCGGCGCCGCTCCCAGAACGCGCGCCGACCGCCGCAACCGTTGTGACTAAAGTCATACTTGACAACTCAATGTAAAGGCGGTCGCGTGCAACGATTTGTTAGCCCGCCTCTGTCTCATAGGTGATGTGATCCGAAAGTAGAATACATTATCTGAGCCGGTCAAGGTCCCCATGCTGGCATGCTTTGATCATCAGCGCTGTCAGTCAATCTTTTCAGTCCTGTCCCGTCCGCATTAACCACATAAATATCGTAACTGCCCTCCGTATCTGATGCAAAAGCAATTCGTGAGCCATCGGGAGACCAAGATGGCTGGAAATCAGTGCCTTGATGTTTGACAAGTTCATGCTGGTCTGATCCATCGGGCCTCATAATAAACAATTCGTATTCACCGGTACGATTTGAGGAAAATACTATGAGGTTGCTATCGGGAGACCATCTAGGATCCCAATTCGTTCCTTCAAATGTGATCTGTCGCGGTTTGGATTCCCCTTCAATACTTAGAGAGAAAATCTGAACGATTCCATCAACCTCTGACAGGAATACCAAGGAGTTTCCGGCGGGCGACCATCTGGGCCTGAAATCATCCTTTTCAGTAGAAAATACTGTTTGGAAAGATTCACCAGATGCAATAGCCACATCCCAATTCTTGGCAGCCTGATTCCTGAATGAGACCGCAATTCGATTATCCTTCGAAAAGTCTATATCATCACAACATTGAGAAAAAAGAACTTCAGGTTCACCCGAGTGGTATTCGATATAGCGAATGAAAAGGCCGTTACTTGCCACGGATGTAAAATAAATGGCCTTGCGGTCGCGCCCCCAAGTCGGCTTAAAGTCGTCTTCAGGGTCGTTCGTGAGCTTTCTTTGTAAACTGCCATCCGAATTCATGACCCAGATTTCCCTCTGATCACCCTCTTCAGTAACAAAAGCAATAGCGTCCTCTGCGGGCGGCCACATAGAGTCTCTAATGGACACTATGATCCATCCGACAATAGCTGCGGCTGCGCCAAATCTCAAGAGTAAAAACAAGCGTCGGCGAAAGATCCGCCTTTGCTCACTTTGAGCTTGTCTGCTTTTAAGTGTGTTAACAAGGGTTAGTAACGCATTTGCAAAATCAGACGCGGTCCCATATCTCAGATTGCGGTCTTCAGCCAGAGCTCGTTGTAGGATCGTGCGCACCTCGGGCGGTGAAACGGCCTGTAGTGTACTCTGGACACGCTTTCTGCCTCGTGATAGTAGATAATAACTCTCGCCAGTGAGCATCTCATACAGCACGACGCCAAGCGAAAAAATGTCAGTTCTACGATCGACAACTTTCATCAATCGCTGTTCGGGGCTCATATATGCGATCGTTCCGGCTGTGCCCGGGATTTTTGAGGCTTCGGCGGTACGGATCGCTATACCGAAGTCGGTTAACACGGCTCTACCTGTTGGAGTAATAAAGATGTTAGCTGGCTTCACATCCCGATGGATCAACCCTCTCTCATGAGCGAAATCCAAGGCAGAGGCCAATTGGCTAATCACTGAGGCTGCTTCGGGCAAGGAAAATCGACGTTCATAAATGATTTTGTCCAGCGGCTGACCATCCAGCAGTTCCATAATAAAGAAATGGACACCTAAAGTGGTGTCCGTTCCAACGTCTATGACATGCACAATGTTGTCATGTCTATCCAGGGCGGCGAGTTTCTTAGCCTCCTCGTGAAAAGAGTCAACGTTCTCTGGATTTGCTGCGAGGGCTTCCGACAATACCTTTACTGCGAACTCGTTTCCTAACTCCATATGCTCAGCACTAAGTACCGTGCCCATACCACCTATGCCCAATATGGCCTTCAAGCGATACTTCCCTATGAGGATTTTTCCAACAAGGGCCTGGGCCTTGTCGCGCTCTGAAGGCTCCGGTGGGGAAACGGACAGGATCTTGCGGGGCAAAAGACCTTTGAGCAAGTCAGACTCCGCATATCACTTGAATCGAATCATGAGATCCCAGAATTCAATGTCATCTACGTTTTCATAGTGTTAGCGGCCGAGATCTTTGATAGTGATCCGAGGCATCTCGGCTGAATAAGATGGCGTCGTCTGTGTCCGGTGTCAGCAGGGCCGTCCAACGTGGGCGGCCTTTTGCTTGGCGT
>Ga0209641_10001506_pt1 | contig 20700 bp, 34 predicted proteins | sample RifCSP16_1_FD_184022 | JGI IMG/M metagenome (GOLD analysis project Ga0209641, IMG submission 184022) | Soil microbial communities from Rifle, Colorado - Rifle CSP2_sed 16_1 (SPAdes) (version 2) | ecosystem: Environmental > Terrestrial > Deep subsurface > Rock core/Sediment | place: Rifle... | reverse complement strand
TCTCCTAGAGGCTCGGACATATCGGTCAAGATTGCGATTGACTTTTTATTGAACTTCCTGCCAATTGAAATTAGGCTCTGGGCCAGTCTTCTTGCTTGAGAAAGCTCCTTCATAAAGGCGCCATTGCCTACTTTGACATCAAAGACAATGCCATCTGCCCCTTGTGCCAATTTCTTAGAAAGAATACTGGCGGTTATGAAGGGAATATAATCGACCGTAGCAGTGACATCCCGCAGGGCATAAATCTTCTTGTCGGCCGGAGCAATCTCTTCGGTCTGACCGATGATACCCAGTCCAATCTTTTCCAGAACTGACGTAAACTTAGCCAGACTTAAGTCGGTTTTGTAGCCGGGAATAGATTCCAATTTATCCAGCGTCCCTCCAGTATGCCCCAATCCCCGGCCTGCAATCATTGGCACAGTAACACCACATGCAGCCACCAGGGGAGCCAAGATTAAAGAGACCTTATCTCCTACCCCTCCGGTGCTGTGCTTATCAATCTTGGGACCAGCAATCCTGCTTAAGTCTACACTCTTGCCTGAGCTCAGCATCGCCTCGGTCAGATAATAAATCTCCTTTGAATCCAGCCCCTTTAGAAAGGCTGCCATCAAGAAAGCTGAGAATTGGTAATCCGGTATTTCCCCTTTAGTGTATCCGGAGACCAATTGCTCGATTTCAGATTCAGATAGATGTCCCCCTTCTCTTTTCTTAAGAATCAATTGGGTGACAAGCATAGACCCAGCTTAGTGAGCTATCTTACTTTCCAGGCCTAGAGCTGTTTATACTCCTGCATAATTCTTATCGAAGCAGAGGTGCCGATCCTTTTTGCTCCAGCTTCAATCAACTTGACCACAGTCTGATAGTCTCGGATCCCACCGGAAGCCTTGATTTTGAAATCAGGTCCCACAACTTGCCGCAGCAAGATTATATCCTCAACTTTGGCCCCTGTTGGACCAAATCCGGTCGAGGTTTTGACAAAGTCCCCCCCGCACTCTTTGACCAAAAGTGCGGCATTTCTTTTCTCCACATCTGTCAACAGACCGGTTTCAATTATCACCTTCAGGATTATGGGGTGAGAACATACCTCTCTGATTTGTTTTATTTCTTCTTCAACATATTTGTAGTCCCCTTCCTTGAAGTGCCCGAAATTCATCACCATATCGATTTCATTTGCCCCATTTTCAATATCCTTCTCCGCTTCTTTCAGCTTTACTTCTGGGGTATTAGCCCCCAGCGGAAAACCAACCACTGAGCCAACTTTTGTCTGACTCCCTTTTAGCAAGCTGCAAGCTACTTTCACCCAGACGGGATTGACAAACACAGTGGCAAACTGATAGGCCAGCGCCTCCTGGCAGAGTTTCTTTATGTCTGCAGAAGCTGCCTCTGGCTTCAAAAGAGTATGGTCTATCAGCCGATTTAGTTCAATAATCTTACTCATCTTTCTGTACTCATCCTCTTGAAAGCCTTAGGTAAAAGTTCCCGCAATCTGTACCTGGCTTTATCTCCCTTTAGAGTGGCACAGATAATCTCTAAATCGCTGGCGAATTCTGAAAGCACCTGCAGGCAGGCTCCACACAGTGATTTCGGTTTGTCGGTATCTGTCACTATGACAATCTTTTTGAAATTTCTCTCTCCCCCTGCAACAGCCTTGAAGACTGCCACTCTTTCAGCACAGACCGTCAAGCCATAAGAGGCATTCTCAACATTAACCCCGGTATAGACCTTACCTTTCTCGGTCAGAAGCGCAGCCCCTACTAGAAACTTGGAGTACGGTGCGTAAGCCTTTGTCCTAACCTCTTTGGCTTTCTTAATTAGTTCTTTTTCAGTCATCTATCACCTGGCTTAGGAAACTTTTGCCCACTCCTGTCCCCTTCAGATTGAAAATCTCTGCCACAGTTTGTCCGATATCGGCCAAGCTCTGCCGAACACCAAGGTTGACCCCTTGCTTGAGCGACTTGCCACAGACCAACAAAGGCACATATTCTCGAGAATGATCAGTCGAAGGGGTAGTTGGGTCACAGCCATGGTCAGCCGTCAGAATGAGTAGATCATCTTCTGTGAGAGAATCCAATATCACCGGAAGCATCGCATCGAACTCCTCTAGTCCCCTGGCAAAACCAACCGGGTCATTTCTATGTCCCCACAGGGTGTCAAAATCAACTAAGCTGGTGAAGATTAGCCCACTTTTTAAGTGCTTCATTACCTCAAGAGTCTGGTTGACACCATCCCGATTGCTTTGGGTGTGAAACGCTTTGGTTATTCCCCTTCCCCCAAATAAATCCTCGATCTTGCCAATACCGATTACCTCTATTCCCATAGTTACCAGCTGGTCTAAGATAGTCTGGTCCAAAGGCTGGATCGAAAAGTCCCTTCGGTCTGCGGTTCGAGCAAAGTTACCTGGTTTGCCAGTAAACGGCCGGGCTATCACCCGGGCCACTGCATGCTCTCCAACTAGCATCTCTCTGGCTGTCTGACAGATCTGGTACAGTTCTTTCAAGGGTAGCACCTCCTGGTGAGCCGCAATCTGGAAGACCGAATCGGCAGAGGTGTAGACAATCGGATTTCCGGTTCTAAGATGCTCTTCCCCCAACCGGGCAATGATTTCAGTACCAGATGCAGGATAATTACCCAGGGTTTTTTTGCCAATGGCCTGCTCAAATTTTTCAATCAATACTTTAGGAAATCCTTGGGGATAGACTGGAAAGGGTTTCTTCAGAACCAGCCCCGTCATCTCCCAGTGCCCTGCCGTGGAATCCTTGCCGATTGAAAGCTCAGCCATCTTTCCATAATTCCCAGAAGTCTCTATTGAGTTTGAGACTCCTAAAATCAGGTCTATTTTGCCTAGCCCCAATCTCTCCAGATTGGGCAAATGCAATCTCCCTACTGCCCTGGCAGTATTGACCAAAGTATTAGAGCCTAAGTCTCCGTACTGGTCAGCATCCGGTAACTCCCCTATCCCGCAGCTATCCAAGACCATCAAGACCACCCGGGAAAGATCGGCTCCTTTCATCAGCCAGAATCTAAGAGCCAAGAGTAGCTTTGTAAAGCTACAAAGTTAATTCAGAGTCTCTACTGTAAGATCTAACTGGAGACCCGTAAACAAACCCAGCCAAAGTTTAATCGCTTCAAAAGACCCAGTCAATCAGATGGGCAATTGTAAACGAGACCAGGGAAGCCAGGATCAGGTACCACACCGCTGACTTCCGCCCGAACTTCCCCCAGATCACGGAAAGCTCGGTAAAATCAGTGGTCACACCTATCATCATAACCACAAAAGTCACACCCAAAGAAGCCCCTAAGTCAAACAGTTTACCGGCAAAAATCGAAAATCCTTCAGAACAGAGTTCCACCGCAGAAGCCAAAGGGACCGCGGTCAAAATCGGGTCAAAGCTAGCCTTCTCACCTAGATAACGACTTATAACAGATACCGGCACAAAAGCAGAGATACCAGCTGCCAGGATAAAGCCTATTCCTAAAAACTTAGCCATTTCTTGGAATGAATCCCAGGAGTAATATAGCGCTTTGGACAGCCTCTTTGAGAAATGTCCAGGATGCTCTGACCGCAATTTCAATTCCTGGTCGATTATTAGCTGGGGAGAAATTCTGGGGTCTAGCTTCTTCTTATTCTCCAGCCTGGAGAGCAAAAGACCGGTGATAAAGGCAGACAGGATGGCAGAAACAAAAATTATCCCGGTGTTTTTAGGCCCCAGAAAACTGTTCAAAATGAATAATTGAACTAAACCAGCCCAGGGAGTGGCCAATAAGAATGTGAGCGCTGTAGCAGTAGCAGCCCCTTTTTGCCGCAGAGTGACAGAAAGCGGAATAGCTCCGCAGGAGCAGACTGAAACTGCCAACCCGGCCAAAGAAGCCCGGGCCAAGGCCTTCCAGTCATTTTCTCCGAAATACTTCAAAAGCATTCGGGCTGGAATAAACTCCTGCACTAAGCCGGCCACCAGAAATCCAATTATCAGCCAGGGGCCAGTGTCAAGCAAAAGGTCCAAGAGGGAGAGGAAAAAGTTTAAGAGAATGTCGGAAGGAGCCATCAAATGGTGCTGAAATGGAGCTTTATTATCATGGCTCTGAAGTGTTAGTAGATTTAAGGGCAGCCAGATTTCCATTGAAAGAAGCAAACAGCCCCAGGTGCTTCATCTCCACCGCCATGGCCCCGAAACTCAGAAACTTGATGGGCTGATAGGCTGCTCCCAGGTGAAATTCTTGTCCGTCGTAGATGGCCATTAAGCCGGAACTGGGAACAACCCCTACTGACAACCCCAAAATTGGCTCAACTTTCCGGCCATCAAAGGGTTTAGCCATGCCGGCGTAAGACCAGATCGGGAATGTCCACATAATCCCCTTTGCTAACATCAAATATCCGTTGCTTTCCACATCGGTGGGGCTAAAGTTTCCGACTCCAGCTATCAAGGCCGGCCTGAATTTTGACTCTGGTATGGCCAATGTCTTTATCTTCCCCCTTACCTCCCAAGATTCCAGCCCCATGGTCAAGCCTGTTTCCAGGCGATTAAACAATCCGAACGAGAGTGAAGTAGAGCCTTTTTCACCATCCTCATCATGCGGTACCGGGGTATAGATGGTGAACCAGTTGAAACTTCCACTTTTGAGCAGTTGAGAGTTATACGATTCACTGTTTCGGTCAAGCTTTAGCTCGCCCGTGCAGACCGGACAGGCTGTGCCACAGTGATCCTGTGCATCAGATACTCTGGCCAACAGTAAGATAGAGAATATTAGAATCAGATTTCTCGACATTTAGACCTCCTCAATCAAAAGGTTTTCCCCAATATTCCCAAGAGGCACTTCCCATTCTGTCTGAGTCCCAAGCGCCGTTTCATTCTTTGTTGGTCGGCTAGCACGGCCTGGCTTTGGAGGTACCGCTGGATAAGTTTTAGTGTATCTTGTAACAAGCGGTTGTTCTTTTCCACCCGATAGTAGACCCATCTGCCCTCCCTTCGATGAGATATCAGCTTAGCTTTTAACAGTTCCCGAAGGTGCTTAGAAACGTTATACTGTTTCTCTTGGAGACTGTCCACCAATTCACACACACATAGCTCTTGACCGGAATCTGCCAAAAGTACTAGAATCCTCAGCTTAGTTTCCTCGCCTAGCAAATCGAAGAATTTAGCCAATTGACTCATATCTAAATATATGCCTGTTTAGGCATATATACGTCTCAGCTTGGCTGGTATTTGCAATAAAAAAGGCAGCCCTTTAAGGCTGCCCGAAAATCTCTGGTATTACAGATTTATTTCTTTTCTGCGCCTTTCTCTTCTTTCTTCTCTTTCTTTTCCTTCTTTTTCTCTATCTTAGGCTTTTCAATCAATAGTTCCACAGCAGCTAACTCGGCCCCATCCCCCAAGCGGCGGTGCCCTAATTTCAAGATCCGGGTGTATCCCCCGGCTCGATTGGAAAACTGCGGGGCAATTTCCTTCACTAACTTTTGGATGATTTGCCGGTCCCTCACGGACCGATAAATCTGGCGCTGAGAGGCCAGATCACCCTTTTTGGCAAAAGTAATCAACCGTTCCGCCACTGGGCGCAGTGCTTTGGCATTAGCCAAGGTAGTGCGCACTAAACGGTGGAGAAATAGAGAGCTGGCCAGGTTGGAAAGCATAGCCTGCCGATGGCTGGCTTTTAAGCTTAACTTCTTAACCTTTTTGCCGTGTCTGGCCATTGTGGGAAGAGTCTTACTTAACCTGGGCTTTGGCCTTTTCTTTGTACTTTTCCAGGTCCATCCCCCAGCTTAATCCCAAGTTTTCCAATATACCGCTGAGCTCGTTTAGGGACTTGCGTCCGAAATTTCTAAAGCGCAGCATCTCCGGTTCGGATCGTTTGACTAAATCCTCTATGGTTTCGATCTTAGCCGCCTTGAGACAATTACTGGAGCGAACCGAAAGTTCCAGTTCGTCTAATCTGGTTTTTAGCAGATTCCTTATACGCAAAACCTCTTCGTCCACCTTTTCTTCTTCCAGGACTGGCAGTTCCTCTTCAGACTGTGCAAATATACCCAGATGATCCCTAATAATCTTGGCCGCTTGCCGCAGGGCATCCAGAGGGGCTAGGCTGCCGTCGGTCCAGATCTCCAGAATCAATTTGTCATAATCCGTCCTCTGCCCCACCCTGGTATTTTCCACTTCGTAGTTGACCCGGGTGACCGGGGAGAAAAATGAGTCTACAAAAATTGTCCCCACCGGTGCATTGGGATCCTTGTTCTGCTCGGCGGAGACATAACCCCGGCCCGAATTAACACTTAGCTCCAGAGAAAGTTCTACAGCTTCGGTCAGGGTTAAAAGATGCTGCTCTGGATTCATTATCTCTATTTCTGGATCTCGCTTGAGGTCACCGGCTTTGTACTCCCCCTTCTTTTCCGTCTCTAATAATAGAGTTTTAGGGGGATCTCCCAGAAGTCTCACCCTAATTCCCTTGATGTTTAGGATGATATCCGTCAGATCTTCGTATACTCCGGGAATGGTGGAGAACTGATGCATTACGCCGTTTATTCTGGCCGTGGTAACTGCCGCTCCTTGGACAGAAGAAAGTAAGCTGCGTCTTAGGCTATTGCCAAAGGTGGTTCCATAGCCTCTTTCCAAAGGCTCGATGTAAAACTTTCCATATTTATCCGTAGCGGTTTGTTCCTCTTGTCTAATCTCTTTAGGCATAATGATGCTTTTCCATTTCATTTAGTTCTAAACCTCCTAAGATGCAAATGGCTTCTACCGGTTTGTAAAGTTTAAACTCTTAGTCAATCCAGTTCGATATTATCTAAATCTTTTTCTCTTCGAGACCCACAACTAAACCAAATCTTACTGAGACGGTTGGACTCTTATTTTGAGTACAGCTCCACTATCAAATGCTCCTGGGCTGTGACCGGAATGTCGGCTCGCTTCGGGACTTCCAAGAGCTCTCCTTCCATACGGGCCTTGTCCAATCGCAAATAGGGCAAATCCTCTCGGGCCGATTTCAAAGCCTGATGGATCAAATCTATTTGCCGGCTCTTCTCCTGCACCGAGATGACCTGGCCCGGCCTGACCGGGTAGGAAGGAATATCCACAATTCTGCCGTTAACTAAAAAATGTCGGTGCCTCACTAACTGTCTGGCAGCCCGGCGGGAAGGGGAGAACCCCAGCCGGTACACTAAGTTGTCCAAACGACACTCCAGGGCCTGCAAAAGATTCTCACCGGTGACCCCTCTCTGTTGGTCCGCCTTTTCAAAGTAGATATGGAACTGCTCTTCTAATAACCCAAAGGTCCTTTTGAGTTTTTGCTTTTCCCGCAGGCGCAGGCTGTATCCCCCTTCTTTGCGTCGGAATTTTTGTCCGTGCTCCCCAGGGGAATAGGGTCTCCTGTCAAAGGCACACTTTTCTGTATAGCAGCGGTTGCCCTTCAGAAAGAGTTTTTCTCCTTCTTTACGGCAGATCTTGCAGACCGGACCAGTGTATCTTGCCATTTTTTTCCCTCTATACCGGTAGGATTAGACTCTTCTCCGCTTAGGCGCTCGGCAGCCATTATGTGGAATCGGAGTAACATCTTTTATGGCAGTGACTTCCAGACCTGCCGCCTGGAGGGAACGAATGGCTGCTTCTCTTCCTGACCCGGGTCCTTTGACCCATACTTCTACTCTTTTGACTCCATATTCTAAGGCCTCTCTGGCACACGCTTCCGCTGCCACGCCGGCCGCAAAGGGGGTCGATTTTTTGGAGCCCTTGAAACCTACCCGGCCAGCCGAGGTCCAGCAAATTACATTGCCCCGGATATCCGAAATAGAGACAACCGTGTTGTTAAAAGTAGCCTTGACGTGGGCTATGCCGTTGGCCTCTACCCGGCCAACTCTCTTCTTGGTTTTTTTAGGCTCTACATCTGCCATATTCAATTGTCCTCTTCTTAGGTTGGAGTAGGAGCAGGCTTTCTGGTCCCCACTGTCTTACGGGGGCCTTTTCTGGTTCTGGCATTGGTCTTGGTCCTCTGTCCTCTTACCGGTAGCCCTCTGCGGTGCCTCAGACCCCGATAGCTGCCAATGTCCATCAGTCTCTTGATGTTCATAGCCACCTCGGTCCTTAAGGCTCCTTCTACTTTATATTCACTTTCTATCGCCTGTCTTAATTTGGCGATCTGCTCTTCGGTCAATTGGTGCACTCGGGTCTGAGCGTCTATGCCGGTCTTGTCCAGAATCTTCTTGGACGATGACCAGCCAATTCCATAAATATAGGGGAGGGCCGCTAATACTATTTTGTCTTTGGGTAAATCTACACCGGCTATGCGTGCCACAGTTTATCTTTTAACCCTGTCTCTGCTTATGTTTGGGGTTCTCGCAGATTACCCTTAAGACCCCGGCTCGGTTCACAATTTTGCATTTTTCACAGCGCTTTTTGATAGAAGACCTTACTTTCATATCAACCTCACTTGTAGCGGTAGACTATTCTCCCCCGGGTCAAGTCATAGGGAGAAAGCTCTACCGTGACTTTGTCACCCGGCAGTATTCTGATAAAATGCATTCTCATTTTCCCAGATACATGAGCCAAAATTTTGTGTCCGTTGTCCAGCTCTACTCGAAACATAGCATTGGGCAGAGGCTCTATCACTTTTCCTTCCACTTGTATAGTTTCCTCTTTTCCCATCAAAACTTTTAGTATAACTTCCTAATTAAGATTTGTCAATAGCAAAGGACCGTTTTCAGTAACGGCTACCGTGTGTTCAAAATGGGCTGAGAGTGACCCATCCGCCGAAATAATGGTCCATCCATCCGGTTTGGTGGTAACCTTATAGCTGCCAGCATTTACCATTGGCTCAATGGCCAAAACCATGCCTGGAACCAGAGCTGGCCCGGTTTTGGGTTTGCCAAAGTTGGGCACCTGGGGCTCCTCGTGCATTGACTTTCCAATTCCGTGCCCGACTAAATCTCTCACCACTGAATATCCTTTCTCTTCTACGTAGGACTGGATGGCAGAGGAGATATCACCTAAAAAATTCCCCACTCTGGCTTTTTCCAAGCCAATCTCCAAGGCGGTTCGGGTAACTTCTAATAGCCGCAAGGCTTCCGGAGGGGCGCTTTCTACCTGGAAAGTGGCTGCCCCATCAGCATAGTAGCCATCTTTATAGACCCCTATGTCAAGGGAGACCAATTGCCCTGGTCTTAAATTACGCTCACCCGGTATACCGTGCACCACCTCTTCATCTATGGAGATGCAAATATTGGCCGGGAAGCCTCGGTACCCGTAAAAGGCCGGCTTGGCCTTTTGGCTTTCGATAAACTCCTTTGCCATTTGGTCCAGCCTCTTAGTCTTGGTACCTGGTTTAAGTTCTCGGCTGACTAATTCTAAGGCCTGCGCCACTATTCTGCCGTTTTTTCTGATTATCTCTATTTCTCTTTGAGATTTCAAATAAATCATCCTGTCCAACTCATCGGGACTTACCCCGAGCAGATTTGGATACGTCTCTGGCAATCAGTTCTTTGAGAGCCGCTAAAGTTTTTTGAAGGGTCTGGGAAGCATTTACTTCCATCAATTTTCTCTGCTTCCGATAATACTCTTCGACTGGCTGGGACTGCTGGTTATATACCTCAAGGCGTTTTCGCACAATTTCGGCTTGGTCATCTCCCCTTTTTTCTAAACTGCCGCCGCAATTATCGCAGAGTCCTTTCTTCTTGGGAGGGTTGAAAAAGGTGTTGAAATTGGCACCACAGACAGAACATACTAGTCGACCGGTCAAACGCTTAATCAATGTCTCTTCTGACAGGGAGAATTTAATGACCCGATCAATAGTTCTGTTTGTCTTTGAAAGCATTTGCTCCAACATTTCTACTTGCCCCAGAGTCCTGGGAAAACCATCCAGCAAATAGCCATTCTTGGACCTAGTGCTCTCCATCTGAGTCTTTATCAGGTCGACTATCAAGTTATCCGGTACCAGCTCACCTTTATCCATATAAACTTTGGCTTGCTTGCCAATCTGGGTTCCCTCTTTGACCACAGATCTCAATAAATCTCCGGTGGAAAGATGAACCAGATTCAGTTCGGCTTCTAAAAATTTGGCCTGGGTGCCTTTGCCAGAGCCGGGTGGTCCCAAAAATATCAGGAACATAAGCTAATAAGTCCAAGCTCAGAAGGACCTTCCCCTTATCCGCCCCTTTTTCATAAACCCCTCGTAGTGCCGCATCAACAGATGAGATTCGATCTGCTGCAGGGTGTCTAAGGCTACTCCCACCACAATCAGTATGCTGGTTCCGCCGAAATAAAACTGAGCTCCCATAGAAGAGATTAAAAAATAGGGTAGAATGGCCACCACGGCAAAAAAGATTGCTCCGGGCAGGGTTATTCTGGTCAAGACTTTATCTATGTACTCTGAAGTATTCTTGCCTGGCCGGACACCCGGGATGAAACCCCCGTTTTTCCGCATATTGTCAGCCAAATCTACCGGGTTGAAAACTACCGCAGTATAGAAGTAAGCGAAGAAGACTATCAATAGGGCGTAGATGATGCTGTAAAGCCAGCCGCCTGGGTTAAACAGAATCGACAAATCTTGCATTACGGTGCTGTTGGGAAAAAAGGAGGTCAAGGTGCTGGGAGCAAACATAATCGATTGAGCAAAAATGATGGGAATGATACCGGCCGTGTTGACTGAGAGGGGCAAATGGGTGGCCTGACCGCCATAGATCCTCCGGCCCACAATTCTCTTAGCATACTGCACCGGAATCCTTCTTTGGGCCCGGGTTACCAAGACTACCGAGGCCACTACACCAATAATCAAAGCTATGATGACCAATTCAGTCAAAAGATTGCGCTGTCCGGTCAAAAGTAAACGGCCCTCGTCTAAAACCGCCTGAGGTAGGCGAGCTATAATGCCTATGAATATAATCAGCGAGATGCCGTTGCCGATCCCTTTGTCGCTAATCTGCTCTCCCAGCCACATCATGAAGATGGTTCCAGAGGTCAAAGTGAGCATAGTCAACAGCTTGAACCCTAAGCCAGGGTTGGGGACTACTCCGGCTACTTGGGAATTCAGTCCTTCTAGATAAACTGCTGCACCCAAAGACTGTACGAAAGCAATCAAGACAGTACCATAGCGAGTGTATTGAGTGATCTTCCTTCTCCCCTCCTCACCTTCTTTCTGGAGTTTCTGAATAAACGGCACTACTGTCCCCATAAGCTGCATGATAATAGAGGCCGAGATGTAGGGCATAATCCCCAGGGCAAAGATGGCGGCATTCTGGAAGGCTCCCCCTACAAATAAATCATATAAGCCGAAGAGAGACCCGGCCGTCTGGGCAAAAAAACTTCCCAGAGCCTGAGCATTGACTCCCGGTGTAGGAATATAGGCGCCGACCCGGCAGACCGCCAAGATTCCTAGAGTAAAAAGAATTTTTCTCCGCAGCTCCGGGATGCGGGCAATATTCTGGAAAGTGCCAATCATCTAATGAGTTCAGCCTTCCCGCCGGCTGCTTGTATCTTTCTTAGGGCGGACTTGCTGTAAGCGTGGGCTTGTACTGTCAAGGCTGATTTAACTTCCCCTTTTCCTAAGATTTTGACCGGCCGGTCCGCAAACTTAATCAGTCCGGCATTCTTCAGGGTTAAAGGTAGGATGGTCTCTTGGCTGGCGCATTTTTCTAAAGAGTCCAAATTGACAATCTGAATCTCGATTTTTGAAAAAGACTTAAACCCTCGTTTAGGCAGCCGCCTCAAAAGGGGCATCTGTCCCCCTTCAAACCAGGGGTGGCTCTTTCCTCCGGAGCGGGACTGTTGTCCCTTGTTTCCCCGGGTGGCTGTCCCACCGTGACCGGATCCAGCACCCCGGCCGATCCGCTTTCTCTTCTTGGTTGAGCCAACCGGTGGGCTGAGCTGGTTTAAGCGTAGCAAAGCTTTATTTTCCTTCCTTGAGTTCTTCTGCTTTCAAAAGATGTTTGACCTTACTTACCATCCCTCGGATTTGAGGAGTATCATTATGGATCACAAAGTGATGTAGTTTTCTTAGACCCAAAGTTCTGACGGTAGTTTTCTGGTCAGAAGTGTATCCAATCGCGGATTTAATTTGAGTAATCTTTATCTTTTTGGCCATATTAGATTAACTTTCCCTTTGATTGGTCTGCAAAAAAGGCTGTAGCTCCAGATAGTTTTTCAATTTCAACAGTCCGTCAAATGTGGCTTTGACCACGTTGTGCGGATTGCTGGTTCCAAAGGACTTGCTCAATATATCCTGAATCCCGGCAACTTCTACGACAGCCCGGACTGGCCCTCCTGCAATGACACCGGTCCCAGCTGAGGCAGGCTTAAGCAAAACCTTGGCAGCACCGTATACCCCTACCACTTGATGGGGAATGGTGGTGTCTCGGAGGGCAAACTTGATCATATTTCTTTTGGCAGCCTCATTGGCTTTGCGGATGGCATCGGACACTTCCCGAGCCTTCCCTAAACCGACTCCCACTCTCCCCTTCTTATCCCCCACTGCTACCAGGGCACTGAATCTAAACCTTTTGCCACCCTTGACCACTTTGGCTACCCGGTTGACCGAAATGACTCTCTCTTCTAATTCCACTCCAGCGGGATAGCCTTCTTCTTTGTAAAAAGTCGGCTCTCGATTCAAAACTTAAGTCCTCCTTGTCTGGCACCTTCTGCCAGGGCTTTTACTCGACCGTGATAAAGATAAAAAGAGCGATCGAAGATCACTTGGGAAATCCCTTTAGCAGCTGCCTTTTGGGCTAAGGCCTGGCCCACCAGTTTACTAATCTCGACCTTTTTCAAACCGTTGGAGATCTGTGACCTGATTTCAGGGGAAAGACTAGAGCAACCTCCCAGCACCCGCCCCTTCTGGTCGTCGACCAATTGGGCGTAAATCTGCTGGCTGGATCTGAACACTACCAGCCTGGGCTTGGTAGCCGTACCGTGCAGTCTTTTCTTGGTTCGTAGACGCCTTCTTTGGGCTCGGATCTGTATATGTTTATTGCTGATCATAGCTATTTAGCTGCGGTCTTGCCCGCCTTCTTTCTGACTTTCTCATCTGTGTATCGAATCCCCTTTCCTTTGTAGGGCTCCGGTGGCCTGAAGGAGCGAATCTTGGCAGCCACTAAACCTACTAACTCTTTGTCGCAGCCAGACACTTGAATCTTTACTCCGCCGGCTACTTCCAGTTTGATACCCGGGGGCGGGATAAAGACTATCTGGTGAGAATATCCCAATTGCAAATTCAATCTTTCTCCTTGCTGCTCGGCTCGGTATCCCACTCCGATCAAAGACAACTCCTTGGCATATCCTTGGGTCACTCCTTTTACCATATTGGCTATCAAGGCCCGGCAAGTTCCGTGCAATGCCCGCTGCTCTTTACTATCTCCTGCCCGAGTGACTTCTATTCTGCCATCCTCTGATTTTATGGCTATGTCCTTGGGGAGCCGCAGGGAGAGATTACCCCTGGACCCCTCGACCGAGATTCTGTCATCTTCCAGGGTTACTTCTACGCCTCTGGGAACAAGGATCGGGTTTCTACCTATCTTAGACATAGTTTTTTCACCACACCCGGCAGATGGCTTCTCCTCCCACTCCTTTCTGGCTGGCCTGCTGGTCGGTCAAAACCCCCCCAGAGCTAGTTAGGATAATAATTCCCATGGCTTGCTTACTTCTCTTTAATTCTTCAGAAGTCAGATAGACCCTCAAGCCCGGACGAGAGACGCGGGTAATGCCAGTGATGTATCCCCTTTTGTCCGGCGTATATCCCAAGAACACTCGCAGTAAATTCTGCCGCGGGTTGGGGACCTCTATGAAATTCTTAATAAACTTATTCTCCAGAAGCACCCGGGCAATCTCCCTTTTCAGTCTGGATGAGGGAATATCCACCGACTTATGCCGGGCCTTGGCGGCATTTCTTATCCTGGTTAGCATGTCAGCAATCGGGTCAGTCACGTTCATATTCTCATCCTTACCAGCTGGCCTTGGTGACTCCTGGAATCTCACCGGCCAGGGCCAGTTGTCTGAAACATATTCGGCAGAGCTTGAAACGCCGCATGAAACCACGCGGCCGGCCACATCTTTCACAGCGGTTCTTCTGACGCACCGGAAATCTGGGCTTTCGCTGAGCCTTTATTATCATCGCAGTTCGGGCCATTTTCTCTTTTACACTCCTAAATGAATTTGTTCAACCTACTTGCGGAAGGGCATTCCTAAGCCCTTTAACAGCTCCATAGCTTCCTCATCGGTTTTGGCCGTGGTCACCAGGCTGACATTCATTCCTCTAACCTTTGCGATTTTGTCGTAATCGATTTCTGGAAAAATTACCTGTTCGGTCAGTCCTAAGTTATAGTTACCCCGGCCGTCAAAACCATCAGCCGGCAGCCCTCGAAAGTCTCGGATGCGTGGCACAGAGACGTTGGCCAGGCGATCTAAAAATTCATACATCTTGGCACCCCGCAGGGTCACCATACACCCTATGGCGGCTCCGGCTCTCAACTTGAAGTTGGAGATGGCCCTTTTAGCCCGCCGGATGGCTGGCTTCTGGCCGCTAATGGCTGCCAGCTCTGCCATGGCGGCCTCTAGTAATTTGGCGTTCTGCATGGCTTCCCCCACTCCGCAATTTACTACTATCTTATCTAAACGGGGAACCTGCATGGGGTTCTTGTAGCCGAACCTCTTCATCAAGAGGGGAACTGTTTCGCGGGCGAATTTTTCCTGCAGCCGTGTCATTTATATGATTTCTCCACATTTTTTGCAGATTCTAACCTTGTTTACTTCTGCCGAGCCCTCGGCCTGGATAAGCTTATGAGCGATCTTAGAGGTAGCCCCGCACTTGGGACACTGTAGCATGACTTTGGAAAAGTGAATAGAGGCCTCCTTTTCTATGACACCTCCTTTAGGGTTGCGCTGGGTGGGCCGCATATGGCGTTTTATAAAATTAACTCCTTCCACGATAATTCTCTCGTCTTCTGGAAAGACTTTCAGGATTTTCCCGGTTTTGCCCCGGTCATCACCGCTCAAAACTATCACAGTGTCGTTCTTTCTGACTTTCATCTATAGCACCTCAGGAGCCAAAGATATTATCTTCATAAATTGTTTGTCGCGTAACTCCCGGGCCACCGGCCCGAAAATGCGGGTGCCTAAAGGCTCTCCCTGGTCACTTAAGATCACTGCCGCATTATCCGAAAACCGGATATAACTCCCATCTGGACGCTTTATATCCCGACAGGTCCGGACCACTACAGCTTTCCTGACCTCGGATCGCTTGACCGTCCCAGTAGGTAGGGCATCCCGGATGGTTCCCACGATAATATCTCCCACCCGGGCATAGCGCTTGTGGCTGCCACCTAAAATCCGGAAACAGCGTATCTTTCTGGCGCCTGAATTATCAGCCACGTTTAAGAGGGTATACTCCTGTATCATAATTCTTTAACAATTATTGCTATACTTCCGCTCTTTTTAGAATCTCTACTAAGCGCCATCTTTTCTTGTTGGATAAACGTCTGGTCTCAGCTATTTTTACCAGGTCTCCCACCTTGGCCTGGTTGTGCTCGTCATGGGAATAAAACTTCGAGCGCCTGCGGATGATTTTGCCATAAAAAGGGTGCCTGAACGCGCGCTCGGCCACTACCACTCTGGTCTTGGGCATCTTGTCGCTTACCACTGTACCAATAATCTGGCGTCGGGGGTTAGGTCTTTTAGTTTCCTGGTTCATGGCTGTCTTTGAATCTCCGCCGACTTCTGTTGGGGCTTTCGCTCCTCGATTCTCAAGAGTGTATTAATTCTGGCAACATCCCTTCTCAGGTTTCTCAATTTTAAGGGGTTGTCCAACTTTTTTACCAAAGAAGTCAGGCGAAGATTAAATAGCTCCTCCTGCAATTCAAATCTTTTTTGCAAAAGCTCATCCTGGGAGAGTTCTTTTAGTTGATATAGTTTCATCTTTTACTTCTCCCGCATCACAAAAGAGGTCTTGATCGGCAGTTTGTGGGCTGCCAGCCGCATGGCCTCTCTTCCCAGCTCCGGGGTAACTCCTCCTAACTCAAATAGAACTCTACCCGGCTTGACCACCGCCACCCAGTATTCTGGGTTCCCTTTTCCTTTTCCCATTCTGGTTTCAGCTGGTTTTTTGGTATAGGGCTTGTCTGGAAAAATCCTAATCCAGACCTTACCTCCCCTTTTTATGTAACGAGTTAAGGCCACCCGGGCTGCTTCAATCTGTCGGTTGGTAACCCAGGCTGGCTCTAAAGCCTTAAGCCCGTATTCCCCAAAGTTGACCTGGCTTCCTCGATAAGCTTTGCCGGTCCGGCGACCTCTCTGCTGTTTTCTGAATTTTACTCGCTTGGGCATTAACATAAATACTCTGGGCTTAGGTCTTTTCCTAGGTAGTCACTTCCTCGGAGCGCTTTCTTCTTCGGCTCGGCCTGGGTCTTCCTTCATCAGAACCTGCTCCCCGACTGGGTCTTTCCAGTTCTCTGCGCTCCAGTCCGGGCAGGTCACCTCTTAAGGCGCTCTTGTAATCCAGAATCTCTCCCTTGAAAATCCACACCTTTACGCCGATGGTCCCATAGGTCGTGTGGGCCGTGGCTGGGGAATAGTCAATGTCAGCTCTCAAGGTATGCAGAGGGACCCGGCCATCCATATAAGTTTCTGTTCGGGCGATTTCTGCCCCACCGATTCTACCTCCACAAGTGAGTTTTATTCCCAGGGCTCCCTGCCTCCGGGCTGAGACCATGGCTTTCTTCATGGCCCGGCGGTGAGAAACTCTTCCCTCCAGTTGCCTGGCAATGCTTTCGGCCACCAGCTTGGCTGAAGTCTCTGGGTTTTTCACTTCGATAATATTCAGGGAGACCTCTTTTTTAGTTAAGACGGTCAGCTCATCTCTGAGTCGGTCCACTTCGGTTCCCCTCCGGCCTATCACTATGCCGGGCCGAGAGGTGTAAATGTCCACGTTTATTTTCTTAGGGGCCCGAGCTATTTCAATCTCAGCGATGCCAGCGTTTTCCAGTCTCTTCTCCACATAGCGTCTGACCATCCTGTCTTCTTGAAGAAAAGTAGCATAGTTCTTCCCCGCAAACCATTTACTCCGCCAGCTTTTTATGATTCCCAATCTGAGGCCGTAAGGGTGAGTTTTCTGTCCCATTATTCTCCTTTACTCTCCTTTGACTTTCCAGAAGGAGATTCTGACCTGGAGGAAGACTCTGACTGAGCGGCCCCTTTCTTTTTGGTACCACTCTTTTCCGCCTGTAATTTAGCCTGGCGCTCCCGCAGGGCTTTGGCCTTTAGGTCTTCGGCTAATAGAACCGTGACGTGGGCGGTTGGCTTTCTGATCATATAAGCCCGTCCCATCCCGACTGCTCTGATTCTCTTCAGAGTTGGTCCGCCATCTACAATCACATTTTTGACCAGTAAATCTTCGGCCTTAAGCTTAGCCGTCCCTTCCAGAACCAAGGCGTTGGCGGTGGCTGACTTTACCACCTTCTCTAAAACCAAGGCGGCATACTTGGGAGTGTAGGACAAAGTAGCCAGGGCTTTGGTCACGTTTTTGCCTTTAATCAGTTGGGCGACCCTTCTGAGCTTACGAGGGGAGGATCTAACAAATCTAGCTTTAGCCACTGCTTCCATATCCATTACCTATTTTAAGACCACTGAACGCTCGGTCATTTTTCCGGAGTGCTGTCTAAAGGTTCTAGTCGGGGCAAACTCACCTAACTTGTGTCCGACCATGGCCTCGCTGATATAAACTGGAATGAATTTGTTGCCATTATGAATGGCGATAGTATGTCCCACAAATTCCGGGGTAATGGTCGAACGCCGAGACCAAGTCTTGATTACTTTCTTTTCTCCGCTTTCATTCTGAACCTTGATCTTTTTCGTCAGATGACCGTCTATGAAGGGTCCTTTTTTTAGGGAACGTGCCATAGCTTAGATTCTAACCTCTGCCTTTGATTATCAGGCGATCTGACTGTTTACGAGTCCTGGTCTTCAAACCTTTGGCATATTGACCCCAGGGGGAGCGCGGGTGGCCACCAGAGGCTTTTCCTTCTCCTCCCCCCATGGGATGGTCGACCGGATTCTGGGCTACGCCCCTGACTCGTGGCCTGCGGCCCAGCCATCTGGTCACACCGGCCTTGCCATAGGAAATATTCTCATGCTCTAAATTTCCCACCTGACCTATGGTGGCCTGACACTCCAGACGCACCAATCTTATCTCCCCGGAAGGAAGTTTAACCTGGCCGTACTCTCCTTCTTTAGCCATCAATTGGGCAGCGCCGCCAGCGGATTTGGCGATCTGCCCGCCTTTTCCCTTTCTGATCTCTAAGTTGTGAATCGAAGTCCCCAAAGGAATCTTATCTAGAGGCAAAGCATTTCCTACCCTGACCTCTGCCTCCGGGCCTGAAACCAATCTGTCGCCGACTTTGAGACCCTCCGGAGCTAGAATGTATCTTTTTTCTCCATCTGCATAATGTAAAAGCGCTATCCGGGCGGAACGGTTTGGGTCATACTCCAGCGAAGCCACAAAGGCTGGGATGTTGTACTTATCTCGCTTGAAATCTAAGAGGCGCAGCCGGCGGCGGTGTCCCCCACCCCGGTGGAGGGAGGTGATCCGGCCCAAATTGTTCCTTCCACCCTTCTTTCTTAATCCGCTCGTCAGTGATTTCTCTGGCTCTTTGGAGGTCAGCTCTGAAAAGTCTGCCACAGTTCTCCAGCGCAGTCCGGGAGTTACCGGCTTGAATGACTTAATCGGCATAGGCTGTTTCTTCAGACTCCTTCAAATAGTTCAATCTTATTATCCTTGGCCAGCTTTACAATCGCCTTCTTCCAGTCTGGCTTTTGGCCTTTGAACCGGCCGAAACTCTTTATCTTTCCATGCTGAATCATAGTCCGGATATCTTTAACCCTTACCTTAAAAAGGTTTTCAACTGCCTGTTTTATTTCTATCTTGTTAGAGTCTTTTGCGACCATGAAAACATACTCATTTCGGTCCTGTTTTAGGCGGGTCCCTTTTTCGGTCAAAAGGGCTAACTTTACTATTTGCCGGGGATCTCTCATCCGGCCAAGACCTCCTCCACAGTTTTGTGCGCCCTTTTGGTCATTATCAGCACGTCTGAATTCAGAATACTATAAGCGTTGGTCAGAGAAGCTCTCTGGGTATTCACTTTTGGAATATTGCGCAGGGACTTAAGCAGAATAGGGTCTTTACCCTCGTACAGAAAGAGGATCTTCTGCCCCTTGACTCCCAATTTTTCAAAACAGGAAATCATTACCTTAGTTTTAGGTTCTTCCAATCTTATTTCGTCTAGTATTTTGATTCGATCTTCGGAAGCCTTATCTGCCAAGGCTGATTTTAGGGCCAAGTGTTTAACCTTTTTGGGCAGATTAATAGTATAGTCCCGCACCGGATGCGGACCATGGGCTCGGCCACCACCTACCCAGACAGGGGATGTGTTCGTGCCGGCCCTGGCTCTTCCAGTTCCTTTCTGTCTCCAGGGCTTGCGGCCACCACCGCTCATAGTGGCTCTGGTCAGAGTAGAGTGGGTTCCCTGTCTTTGGTTAGAAAGGTAAGCCACCACGTATTGATGCACTACCTTAGGGTTCGGCTCTATCCCGAATATATCCTTTTTCAATTTGACCTTGGAAATCTCCTTGGCTTCCAAATCGTATACTGCTACTTCTTTCATCTTCTCTACTTGATTTTGGTAATTGTTAGAAAACTTTCCCGTTTGCCTGGAACTGCTCCTTTGAGTAATAAAATATTTTTCTCTGGATCGACCTCTACTACCTGCATGTTTTTCACCGTGACCTTCTCCCCACCCATTCGTCCAGCCATTCTTTGACCCTTGAAAGTCCGAGAGGGAAAAGAGCTGGCACCCACTGAGCCAGGAGCCCGCAGCCGGTCAGACTGGCCGTGACTTTTGGGTCCTCCGGAAAAGTGATGCCTTCTAACTCCCCCCTGGAAGCCCAGACCCTTAGAGATTCCGGAAACCTTGACTCTTTCTCCAGGTTTAAAGATGTCTACCTTTACTTCCTGGCCAACCCGTAGGTCTGTAGTTGAATCAACCGGCACTTCCCGTAAGAATCTTTTAGGTTCCAGCTTGGCTTTGGTGAAGTGTCCTAATTGCGGCTTACTGAAAAGTTTCTTTCTCTTTTGACCGAAGCCAATTTGAACCGCATCATACCCGTTTTCAGCCGCAGTTTTAACCTGAACAATAGGACAGGGTCCGGCTTCTATCACTGTAACCGGGACTGAATTTCCCTGGGAGTTGAAAATCCTGGTCATACCCAATTTCCGTCCCACAATTCCTTTAGTCATTTTCTTCTCTTCGGACTCACTTTAGTTCTAAACTTTTATCTCCACATCCACTCCGGCCGGCAAGTCCAGCCGCATCAGGGCGTCTACGGTCTGGGGGGTAGACTCGTATATGTCCAAGAGCCTTTTGTGAATTCTGGTTTCGAACTGCTCTCTGGATTTTTTGTCTGTGTGGACTGAGCGGTTGACGGTATAGACACTTCTTTCCGTGGGCAAAGGAATAGGACCCACAATTCTGGCACCGGTCCGCAGAGCAGTGCGGACTATCTCCTTGGCGGATTTATCCAGAGAGTAGTGGTCGTAAGCTTTCAGCTTGATTCTAATTTTTTGCCCGTTCATATCAAAGATCGTTTTATGAAATCGTTTTTAGAATTTACTCGATTATTTCTGTTACCACTCCGGCTCCAACCGTGTGTCCCCCTTCTCGGATAGCAAACCGCAACTCCTTCTCCA
>Ga0209641_10001505_pt1 | contig 20720 bp, 23 predicted proteins | sample RifCSP16_1_FD_184022 | JGI IMG/M metagenome (GOLD analysis project Ga0209641, IMG submission 184022) | Soil microbial communities from Rifle, Colorado - Rifle CSP2_sed 16_1 (SPAdes) (version 2) | ecosystem: Environmental > Terrestrial > Deep subsurface > Rock core/Sediment | place: Rifle... | reverse complement strand
GTTTTCTAACCGCCAATAATCCACCGTGGACCACGCTCTTTGTCGCATAATGCCTACTATGTGACACCGATCAGCGTTTTGCAGGGACAGTGCGCCCGTGACCCATTACGTCAGTGAATAAGGTGAATATTGGGATTCTTTCTTCTACTGATAAATAACTGTATGCGCCGCAACGCTGACCGAACGGTCTTGCGTTACTTGCGGGGTGATGATTACTCATCACCCATCCAATCGAATGATCCCATCGAGTCATCGTCCATTTTGCGCCAGCCTGTAGCCCCGTCAAGCGCACGCTGTGTTAGCTGGCGTTCTTGAATCTTGGCTAGTAACTCGCTGGCAATCCGTTCGTCATCATCGCCAAATGGATTATCAGGAGCACTCTTTATAAACTGGATCGCCTGGAGTGCCTTAGCTTCTGCGCTTTCCAAAACCTGCTTACGCCGTTCGGGATTGCTCAGAAATTCAAGACCAGAAGCAAGGCCACCACCTGGCGGGACGGCTTCACGAGCAATAAACTTCGTGATGAGTTTCGTAACATTAGGGCCATACTTACTCATTGATTCTCATTGCGAGCTAGGTCGCCAGCTAACGGCTTGCGTAACCCGCGTGTGGGCGGGCTTGGATAAACTTTGAGATGTGGATAATCTCGAAGGTGGGAAAATGCCTGTAAAGGCGCAGACTCCCACACGTCGGGTTCACGCGATGTTCGGCGGCTTCTACTGCAATTCTTTTTTGCCTTCAAGAAATACCTTGATGTCTTTCATCCAAGAACAAGAAAAATCATACATGGCTTTATCGTTGTCTATTACATATTGTCGCTTGCCGTGGATGATCAGGTTTCACGAAACGCACATAATGCCTAATCCAATGCACATATGTCTTTTCAGTGCGATAGGCATAATGCTGCGTTCGAAGCGCATTCCGCACCGTCTCGAACAAATCCATCACATCATCCCTTCCACTGCTGACGTGAGCTCATCCAACGAAGATCTCAGGTACCGCTGCGTGATATCGATCGAGCCATGCCCGAGCAGATCCCGAATGGATTCGAGTGAAGTGCCATTGCGTTCAAGCCGCTTGGCAAAGGTGTAACGAAGCCAGTGGGGAGTGAGATCTGGCACGCCGATCTGCTTTCCCAGGGACTCTACGTTGCGCTGGAGCGTGCGGACCGTGGTTTTGATCAAAGATCCTGTATCAGGGGCATTTCCGCCCTGCTGGACTCCAACGGTGAGCCATGTGGAGATTGCCCGCCGTGCGATCAGGTTCAGCGGGACCGTGCGTTCCTTGCTCCCCTTCCCATTGCGGACCAGGGCAAAGCCGCTGCGTTCGTTGATGGTGATATCGCCCACTCCCACCAGGGAGCATTCTTCCACCCGCAGACCATGGAGCATGAGCATGACCGATGCCCAGTCACGGACCGCATTCTGATATTCAAACTGCGTGACCGCCCGTTTCAGGTTTTGCTCGAGCGTGTGAATCAGCTGATGATATTCATTGTCCGTGAGAGATCGGTGTTTGGTAGAACCGCGGACCTTTCCTTGCTGTTCAACGCCTTCGAGCAGGTCCGGATCACCGATCCATTCACAGAGGATGCCGAGCGCCCACAGGCGGGAATTCCAGGTGGCCGCCTTGACTTTTTCCTGCTTCAGGGACCACTCACGATATAAGACAAAATCGTAATTGGTAATCAGTGATAGGGTAAAGGGCTGGTTGAATTTGGCTTCGTACCACAGAGAGAAGACCCGCACATGCTGCAGGGCCAGCTCAGCGGAGTGGCTATTGCGATAGTTCCTGGTGATGTGATCAGTGAAGTTGTTCCAGGCAACAGAGACAGTAAGAGGCTGATCGTTTTGGAGATTGTTCATGCTATACCTGCTCTCGAACTTTGTAAATTACTTGTTGATTGCCGCGGACCTGTCCCCACTGACCGAGCGTGATGATGTTCATCACGAAATCGAAGGAATACAAAAACGAGATAATGACAAGTTCTTTCATTGCTGCACATCCTTGTCATTCCATGCGAGCGCAGCCTGGTATATCTTTTTCTTTTGCGTACTGAGATCTTCTCGTCCAAGAATGCGCTCTGCTTCATCCAGGCTCACGATCACGATCTGTCCACTGAGCATGGAGATCTTGATCTTGCCGTTGTTCAGGCGGCTAAAACAATAGGGCATCATCCGCCCGTGCGTGTCCATGAAAGGATTGGTTATTGTTTTCATCTCGGATCTCCTGGAACGATGCTGATCGAGCCGCGGTTGTTTTCCCGTTTGGCGATCTCCACCAGCTTCACAGCTGGTTCGACATTCTCCACCAGGTGATCAGAAACCACTGGTGCTATCGCAAATGTGGCAGAGACCCCATTCTCACGTAGAGCACTTTGCACGCGCATGCATAGCTCAACAGGATTTGTTTCCCCACGCTCAGGATCATCCACCATACAGACAAAAAACTCATCGCCTGAATAGCGCTGACCAGTGATGTAGTCTGATGCACGCATGGATAGGCTCTTCTTGATGATGGCATTGACGCCTGCATGCGTATGCTCATCGTTGAGCAATCCCATCTCATCGATATCGAAAAAGATGATCCATCTCGATTGGGCTGCGATGCTGGGCCACACCTGCTTTTGAAAACCCTGGCGAGTGTAGCAGCCATATTCATCGTTCCACGCAAGCATCTGATTCATTTGTTCGAGAGTGACATTGCGTCGTTCCAATTCCTCAATTTTTGCTATAAGTTGGTCGATAGTTGGATTGCTCATATTCATGCCTTTCCTTTCAAAATTGCCTTTCGATAATTGCTTGTTCTTCTTTTACGATCTCCAAAAGTATTTCGGTGATCAGTCTCATCGACCGCTCCCAGGCTGCTCGCTTCTCAGGCGGGAATGGGATGTAGCGAATCGTGATCTTTTCTTGGGTAGGTTCGTCCTGTTGTTTCGTCCTTGCATTTTTGTTGTAAGTTTGTAATTTCACTCGGAATGCGGTGTGCTATGCTTGACTCATCGCTTCACAAATCGTGCGCCCCTCCATCCTGAGCCAAGGATGATGGAGAGGCACATTGGAAATGAGTTATTTGATCTTCGGAGGGGAATTCTTCATAAATGACCAGACCACCCCGTCCGCACCCCACACATGCGGGCTTTTTGTCGCCAGCATTCGCAGTGCGAACAAAAACCGCCTGTCACTATTCGGATAGACTGCAAGAATGTCTTCCATAATGTCGGTGCTAGGCAGTGTTCCGTTTTGCCAGTTCAAGATCGTAGTATGGCTGATCGTTGTATCGCCTTCTTTCGAGAGTCCTTCCATCAGCCAATCCTGGAACTTCCTCAGGCTAGGTTGCCCCTGCGCTAGGAATTCTTCTCTCATGATCGTCTTTATTTGTTCGCTCATCTTGCTATCCTTTTTCATGACGTAAATGCCATCCTTTTGGTTACAAAGTTCGTTTTGGTCAACTATTGACCAGTATAAACTCAATTGACCAATCTTGTCAAGGTAATTGAACAAACCAATTTAATTGCTAGAATCATCATGATGCCCCGACACCCTTTCAGCGTTCTGCTGGAACGCAAGTTTCTACAATGGCAAATCGATATCGGGGAGCGAAAGTCGCAGGCGGATTTTGCCAAACTCATTGGCGTAAGCCGCGCTTCTCTTACGATGTGGATGAATGGCAATCATCTGCCTGAACGAGATAATGTGCATAAAGTGGCAAAGATTTTAGGAAACGAAGTTTATGATGCTCTTGGTCTCCCCCGCCCAAACCCATATCTGCAAAAGATCAACCAGGTCTTTGAACGTCTCTCGCTTGAGCATCAGCGGAAACTAGCTGAGGATGCTGAACGATACGAAGCAAAGCGAAAGAAGCCTCCACCGAATTAATCGAGAAAAGCGCACTGGATATGACACCTTCCAAGCCCCGACGCAACAATTGGTTCATGATCCTGGGCTGCATTTTTGGAATATGTCTTGCTGGCTTTGGATTGCTAATATTCGCTGCACTTCTCCCACCAATTAATTCAAGCCCCACATCCACAACAACTCCACTCGCTGAACCCATCATCATTCAAACTACTGAAATCGTTTTAACATCAACACAATACATCCTTCCAACATTGACGAAACCCGCAACATCTCCCCCACTGGAAACATTGTCACCCACAGCAACTGTGATTTTTATACTACCAACGAATGCACCATCAGGTTCAATACCTGGTATTTGCTCATGCTCAGGCGACACTTTGAACTGCGCAGATTTTCCAGATGGCTCAAGCGCACAAGCATGCTTTGAATACTGCATGCAACAGGGCGCAGGCGATATCAACAAACTTGACCAAGACAACGATGGAGATGCTTGCGAAGCCAATTGAACCTCCAACCTCCAATCTCTAATCTCTAATCTCTAATTCTCCAATTCTCCGTGAACCTTCTTTCCCCACCCTCCACTCTCCCATCTGGCTCCACCGTCTGGGCATACCTGCGTGATAGTGGTGGAGAAAAGCAGGATCGCTCGATGACGCGTCAGCTCGAATCGATTCGTGCCTACTGCGCCCAGCACCAGCTGCAGCTCATCCACGTATATAAGGACGAAGCCAAGTCAGGCACGACCACTGCAGGGCGCGATGACTTCCATCGGATGATCGCCCAGAGTGATCAGCAGCACAACAATCCAGCGGGCTTGCTCCTATGGAGCTTCTCCCGATTCGGTCGCAACCTCGACGATGCCACCTATTACAAATCCCGCCTGCGCCGCAACAACATCATCATCCATTCCCTCACCGATCAGATTCCCGAAGGACCATACTCCCGCTTCGTCGAGACCCTGGTGGATATCTCCAACGAAGAGCGCTCACGTCAGACCAGCATCGATGCAAAGGATGGTCTTCGCTCCATCGTGAGCCAGGGAGCCGTGCCAGGCACACCGCCTGCAGGCTTCAAGCGCGTCCCGATGGTGACGATCAATCCACGCACTGGTGATCAGCGCAAGAACCACAAATGGGAGCCCGATAAAACAAAAACGCCTCGCGTTCGCAAGGCATTCAAAATGCGTGCAGCTGGATCCACGCTGAGCGAGATCCACAAAGCAACGCGTCTCTATGGCTCCATCAATTCCTACCGAACCTTTTTCACCAACAAGATCTATATCGGCATCCTGGAATTCGGAGAGATGATCATCGAGAATTATTGCGCTCCGATCATCGATATGAAGACCTGGAACACAGTGCAGAAGATCATCGAAGAGACTGCCCAGCATCGTTTCGGCGAGCGTCATCCCAAACGGGTCAACTCCATTTACCTGCTGAGCGGCTTGATCAAATGTGCAAAGTGTGGCGCTCCCATGTCTGGGAACAGCGTCACCTACAAATCCAACCGCGGGCGGGATGAAGCCTATCTCTGCTCCCGTGCCAAACGGAAGGCAGGCTGTGACGCCAGGCGCATCCCTCGCAGCCGCGTCGAAGATCTCGTGCTTTCCACCCTCAACGATTTCATCCTGGTCCCCGATAATCTCACCGCCGTGCAGGAACTGGCGATCAATAACCAGGAAGAAACCGAAAGCACACGAGCTGAGCGGAAGGAGTCTCTCCTGCAGGAACGTGCAGCCCTCTCGCGTGAGATTGCCAACATCACCCGAGCGATCGCAGATGCAGGTCACAGCGAAGCATTATTGTCTGCTTTAAAGCAAAAAGAATCATCCAAGGCAGAGAACAAAAAGGATCTCGACGAACTGAACGTTCCGATCCAGCCCATGACGCGTCTCACCCAGCCGCAAATTGAAACCGCTTCGAAGGACCTGAAAGAACGCCTCAACTCCAGATTCCTGGAGACCAGGCGTGCAGTGCTGCGCGGCATTGTCCATGAAATGACAGCTGAACGAGCAGACAAAAATATCTTTGCCCTGATCACCTACTACTACCCGCCTGAAAACGCTGGCCCCCCTTTTGACCTCGCCCCCACTGGAATTTTGTCTATGTCACCAGACCCCGTGGGGGCATTGCGCTATAGGCAAACATTTTCCTACCCAGTTATTTCCGAAGAAAAACCCCGCTCCAAGTGAGCGAGCTTTTGATATCCAGTTAACAGACGGTCATCGCGTGCGGGTGATAATCACGATTCGGTAGCACAAGTCAGATAGCAATGGCGAGCAACTCTCATGCTCTCAAATCAATCTGCAATCCTCCCTGATAAAATGCCTGCCCTGCATCCCCGTAGAAAGTGACCGGAGTGCTGCCGTTATCTGTGTACTCCAGACCCATGACATAATGCAGGCCGATACCGGGTTGACCAGCATATCTGGCGATACTCATAGGGGCAACGGCAGTCGAGCCGTTCCGGAACAGGATGCCCGTAGGGGAGGAGGTTGAGTCCAGAGTAACACCTAATGCTGCGTATCCGGTAGCGGAACCTATGCCCTGATAATTTAGCTCTGCCCTCACATAATCCTCATTCAGGCCTCGGACGAACTCAATAGAATTGTTCGGATTGTTATTCAGGGGCCTCCAGGTGGTGGATGTCCCGTAAGTCCACGAATTGGTATTGTCTCTGACCTGAACTGAGACTGGAACGCGATGATATGCGTTCCACAAATACAGAAATCCAGGATCGCCTCCTGCTGCGGTTCCTCCCAGCTCCCAGGTTGTCACTCCTGGAGAGGCTGTTGTTGCAAATGTTCCAACATATGTCCCCCGATTCACTGCTACCGTAACAGTGTCACCTGATGCATTTCCAAATCTTCCTGTCATGCTGGCGGCGTTCATCCAGATTCCATTGACGCGCTCAAGAGCGGTTGCGCGCGTTGTGCTATTTGTCCAGGCCGGCCCGGACAATAATCGTAATGTACCCCCATCGTTGTAGACAAATAGGTCAAATGGCTTGGATGCTGCATGGTAGCCTGAATGCCCACTGTTACTATCCAGGTTGAGGGTTAGTTCTGGGAATAGGGTCTCCAGCCAGGAGCCGTTGTAAATCGGGACAAGATCATGCTTATATGGGGTGTAATAGATGGCAGTTTTGTTTGCCTGTTCCGAAGTCATCACAGGTTCCCCACTAACTAGTGTGACTCTTCCGCCAGGCTCATGAGGGACAGCACCAGCACCAGAACCGTCCGACTGTTCTGCGAGCTTGATCTTATTTGTGGACATCAATCACTCTCCAGATGACATAGCACAATACAATCCAGAAGGGAAGCGAGAGAACCAACATCCAGAGGCAGCCGCGAAAGAAACCCATACGTTGCTCTTAATCCTGTGTACGTATGAAGTCAACTGCCACGTGAACCACCTGAGACGCTGCGCCTACCAGCGCAATCATGATCTGACTAGCCGTGAACGTCACTGCATTGGTGGACATATGCCACCAAACCAGTCCGTTATTGGAGAAGTAAACCGAAACATTATTTGAACCGTCATTGACGAGTTTGACATAAACTTCATTGCTGCGAAATTCGATTGTGGTCCGATTAGTGGGAGTCCCGCTGGCGTAGGTTACAGAAACAATGCGCATTGGTGCATTTGCCGTACTCTGTACAGCCAACTGGACTCCAAATCCATTGATGGAGGCGATGTTCGTTCCATCAGCGATGAGTAATTTTGCGTTGCAGGCAGTTGCATACGCATCTACCCCCAATGATAGCTTTGCAATGAGTTGATAAGCGCCCGTAGGAGACCAAGCGTAGGTGCCCGTTCGGGTATCATTGGCAGTCTGTTTTAGATAGAGGTGACTTGGGATGGAGGTGTCGCTATCATGGGTAGCAGGTGCGCTGCCCCAAGTGAACGGATCAGTTGTATCGTCGAATTCTTTATCCCCACTTCCGCCTCCACCTATACCTGCACGATCTGCACTACCGGCTAGTCCCGGAATATTGACCTCTGCTGAGAGTGTGCCATCTGCGGCGGTGGTCACATATTCAGCAGTAGTCGGAGAGCCAGCAGCTCCAGTTCCCTGGTATGGCGCACCGAACATCCAAGCGGCCGGGTTGGTTCCTGTTCCTAATACCTGAGCAAAATCACCCGCGACCATAGGTGCGGCATGTCTGACTCCTTGTTTGGCAACGGTATGGGTCTTGATGAAATCTCCCAGGCTGGCCGAACTGCTCAAATTGATTTTTGGTACATATCCCATCGAAACATAAAGTCCTAGTGCATCATTAGCCACTCCATCAGGCTCAAGACACACCCAGATTGCGCCATTTACATAAGCACCGGCTGTATTATTCACCACCGCGTTGGTATTGGATGTATCCTCGACACATACATCGCCCTGTGCATGAGCGCCACCCGATTTATTTGTTTTGACAGCAACAACTGACCGATTCAAAGCTGTGTTTGACACTTATATACTCCTTACTACTCCATGTGCGATGACATTGTTCGCACTGGAGAGCGCATTATCGAGCACAATCTGTGTGCCGTCTGGAGACAAAGAATACACAAAGGGATCCTCCTCCAATCCATTCAACAAGAGTGAGTCGGCATATTCCCAAATATCAGGCAAATCAAAAATGGTTTGCCCGCTGGCACCATTCCAGCGCGCCAAACCGTGTAGATGCCCGCCTGCGCCCACTGACAATGCTGTAACACGTCCAGCAAGTTGATCCAGGGACTCATCTACATCTCCAGGATCAACACTGCCTGTCCAATCTGTAATAGTAGTGGGCGTATACGTTATAGTGGATGCGTCATGCGCATGACCCAGCGCGGCATACAACGTATCGAAATTCGTCTTGAGCGTTGTTTTGATATTGCTCCACGTGATACTCTTGAGAGCTAAATCCACAACATCCCAAAACCCGAACTTATCCGCATCCAGAGGGGTGTCAGCCGGCGCATCGCTGATCTGTCCGCCTGTCTCGAAATTGAGTGGATTGGTCGCCAGCGGCATCGGCACGCGGATGTGCTCATTCAATAACTTCTCCTGCCCCTCGAACAATAGCACATACCCGATCCTGTATTTGCCTGCATCAGGTACAGGGATGAACTCTTCGGTCGCAAGTTGCGGCGCTGCAAAATCTGTGCCTGTATGCACCGAGAGAACACCATCTTCATCGGTCTCGATCGCAACATAATAAGCACTGGCTCCGCCCACATACGAAGAGAGATCCACCGTCTGGTTGTCAACCAGGCCCACAGAACCATCCACCTTATCGAACTCCCCGCCGATCACAGTCATGATGAAATTCGCCGAATCTTCCTCATTCAGAACCAACAGTGTCAGCCTGATGATCTGCTTGCGGTCCACCCACACCGTATCCGCATTCGGGAACTCATGCTGGTCATGGTGGTGCAGCGTGTTCGGACTGGATGGAGCGCTCCACACCTCGCGCCTGCTCACCACCTGCCACAGCTGCGGCTGGTCCTTGTGCCGCCCGATCGTGATCGGAATGTTCGGTTCGAGCGGCGCTGTGCCGTTGAACACAGTCACCACCTGAGCATCCACCCGCACATAGATCAACCCGCTGGTGCCAGTATCCACAACGCCGGCATAATCCCCCGTCCAGGCAGGCACCCTCTCCAGCCACGGATCACCCCGCTTCACCGTGATCGTCTTGAACTGCTTCTCGAATTTATCAAGAGCTGACATATCAATACTCCAAGACCTTTACCATGTTGATGTCTGGGATTGGGATCAGCCCTGTCAGGTTTCCTACTTTGTTAGCCCATGAATTTCCGAAATCGGGGGTCGAATAAATGGTGGAGCCTCCGCCTGCCACCCACCGCTGCGATGATCCAGCGTAGGCGAACATATAATTATTCTGGACAGGCAGATTGGGGATCGTTCCCCAGCTGGCTCCACCGTCCGACGACCTGCCGCGGAACCCTGCCCCGTACCGGGTCATGCAGTAGGTGCCTGTGGGATCACAGGCAAAAAAGTTATTTGTGTGATCTACCGTAAATTTGATGTCGCCATCCGTGTTCATGTCCTCGGTTGTGTAGTTGTCTGTTCCAATGAAAATGCCGTTCCCCGATCTATCATGGAATGTTTTGCCAGTCGTCCCTGCTCTCACATGCCCCGGGTTCAGCCCACCATTGACCGCTGGATTAGCAGTCACCGCCATCCCATTCGAAGCCAGGATCTTGATCTTCCCATTGGTTTGATTCCCGTAGGAACTGACCATCCATTTCCCAAGACCATAAGATACATTGAACTGAAAATTATATCCCGACGCGGAGACCAGCGCGCCCTTTGCAAAGGAGATGCCTGAGCCAATATAGAAATAGGGAGCGCCGTCATCACTTTTGTATAGGACAAGTCCAACCGTTTCGGAGACCAGTGGATTGTAATTAGCGCCATGGACGCCCCAGCGAGCTCCGCCAGATAATTGTAAATTACTTACATCGTACAGGATCACCCAGGTGCCGCCCAGGGACGGCGCGCGCGCCACGAAAGCGCCATGGGTGGAGGTGGTGCCATTGCTGACATGGCCACAATAACACGCGCCCGAGGGACAACGGAAGAAGAAATTTGCCGCCTGCCGTTGCGCGACGGTCAGGCCAGCGTTGAAGAAATTCCACTGCGGTGTGCCGTCGAAGTTGATGCTATAGAGCAATCCCTGGTTGGCGTCATGAATCATTACCTTCTTTGCACCATTCGCCGAAGGCTCCGTGGTCCCAGGCAGGATGATCGGAAGATTGGGCAGCTTTGGCAGCGGGGGCAACGGTGGCATGGATAGATCCACATCCACGCCAGACGTGCCAGGCACATCTCCGTTCGAGCTTATCTCCTCGAATGTCTCCCCCTCCGAATTGATCGCCACATTCAGCCAGCGGGCGTCCGCATCATAGGGCAGTGCCACTCGTCGAGGGATGATATTCCCAGAATAAGGCACACCCCGTGGCGTATCTTCGGCAGCGATCGTAATATCCAAAAACTGACGCGGGCAGATGTCGATCATGCGGTTGTTCTGTGGCAGCTTCAATGGGATCCCAGGGAATGGGTTGCACTTCCACCCCAGATACAACCCTGCCATCTGATTGCTCTGCGCCTGCGATGCTGCCAGCATCCCATCGATGGGCGCTGCAGCTTCGCCATACCTGCGTGGCAGGTGACCAGGCGCCAGGCTGTATAGTGTGACCGATGCCCCCGATGAATTCACAAACCGTGTGCTCAGGTTTACCTGTCCCACATCGTGCGCAGTGGCCCGCTCGAACTCGATCACATCCATCCAATCGTCTTCGGTCACGGTCATTACTGTGGGGAACGCGCTGCGGCTGACTTCAGGGACCATCTGTGGATCGATCTCTGCAAACATCCTCCCATAACGGTCGCACAGCACATGCGCCATGATCTTCGTGCCTGCGATCTCTGTTAATTGAGACCAGAGATAATTTGCCAGGCTCGCCGTCTTATCGTCGTAGCGTGTATCGCCAGAGGGATAGAAATCCATCACCATCGTTGCAGTCGAGCGCCAATGCATGAGATGCCACAGCGCACGGTCCACGCTCAGGTTCGTCACCTGGTTCCAGTTACCAGGCGCCGTGCTGAACTCCAACTGGGTTGCGCTCACCTTCATCTTGTTCATCCAATAGTGCGGACCATATACACTGAAATGCACTTGCCCCGCCACGGGGTCCCAGCGGATCGATTCAGATGGACCCACCCGCCCCACAGCGATGATATTCTCGCGTCCCTCGATGGGACCGATCGACTGCTCTACCCCGTTGTAATAATCCTTCGCGAACAGGATCACCAGCGTCCGCTCTCTGATCTCGCTCAGGCTTGCCTCTGCCTGCATCGTCACATCGAACATCCACCCGCCCGAATCCACCGACCCTTCACAGTTCGCGATCTGGAAGACCGTTGCAGGCGGATTGTCATCGTCATACACAAAGACATATCTCACACCCACAGCAGTTTTCGCATTCGCTGCTGTCACTGTGCAGAGCACCCGATAAATGCCCGCCGCGTTGTATGTGATCGTGGGTGTGGCGGAAGTCATCCCGCTCGATGCGCTCGCACCTGGTGCGGTCCAGACGTAACCTGAGATTGTCGAATCGAACACCCATGAATCCGATGCATCGAACTCCACGTCCACCGTTGCGCCTGTCAGCCACACCACCGCATGTGACCCCAGCACAGGCACTGGGCTGAACGCTGTATGCTGATCGCTGAAAGCTATATCCACATCCATAAAAAGCGTGCCACTCGAATCCACATGCACATGCCGCGCATGGATATCGAAATCATCCACGATGGTCAGATAACAATTCGATGCCCACTCGATCTCGCTCGTCTCGCCGATGTAGATCTTCGAGCCATCTGGAGCCACGCGTACCCTGCACATCCCCAGGTCAAATGCCCCCGCGCTCGTCCCAACATAAAGCATCATGCCAGCCTTCACATCCCCCAATGTGCCTGAGCCTGTGTTATACGTAATCTCATATACCTGATCGTTCGAGCTGGGTAATGCAGCCAGGCGTGCAGTGTAAATGACATTGGGGATGAGCACAGCCATGAACAGCTTGCTCCACTGCCCCTCTGAGCGCAAGAGAGTTAATTCAGGAGACGTGATCGGACGCGCCACATCACACCCCCACCAGGTTTCGGAATGTCACTGTGTAATTCTGCCGCTGACCATACCAGCGATTCTGCGTCTCCAGTGGAAAGCTCAAATAACATTCGAAGACTGCAAAGGTATCATCATCGATCTTCGTGCGTATGAAGGCAGTTCCTGAAAACGTGCGGAGCTGGTTGTATTGATCAACTTCGAGGATTGGGAACGTCCAACTCGCCACAGGTGCACCCACACCGAGCTCTTCTGCATTCCCCTTCGTTACTTTGCGTGAATATGGCAAATACGATGATTTCGGATCCGGAAGCGGAGTCGTCAATGCATCCAGTGCAGTTAATTCTGGTTGAGTTGTGCCAATCTCAAAGCTCGACATTCAATCTCCAATTCTCCAATCTCTTTCATCCACCGATCGCCCGATTCAACCTCTCCACCAAACTCTCACTATTCGCCGCGATCATCCCCTGCACTTGCTGGATCGTCAGCCCGCTCGCAAACTGCATCGTGATATTCTGCTGCTGAGAATTGGACAGCTGGTTCATAGGTCTCGTCATGGCGCTTGCGATCGCATCTGCGCTCATTGCCCTTGCCAAACCCAGCTGATAACCCTGTGCGCTAAATCGTCCCAGTTGCTCAAAGGCCTTGCTCGGAGATTTGATCCCCAGCTTCGCCTTGATCGTAGCCAGCGCAGCTTCAGCAGCTCTTCCAGCCGCAAGGATCAGGGAAGGAATGCCCAGCAGCATGCCATTTGCAATGCCGAACAGGATGTACTTCCCCAGCTGGGACCAGTTCACTTTGCTGATCGCATTGGAAATGTATGACACAAAGCCGCTCATCATTTTTTGGAGCCAGTTCAGGAAATTTTGGAAGGCGGCCCGCAGACCTTCGAACTTCGAGAACACGCTGGTGACATGCGCCATGAAGGTAGTCCAGGCTTCCTTCAGATATTCCAACGCCGCATCCGTATCGCCCCGCAGGAAAGCCAGCAGCGCCTTCCACACCGATTTGATCACGCTCCCAGCCATCATCGCAGCATCTCGGATGAAGAACATATTCGACTTCCAAATAAAAGCTAACAAGCCCACAAAAAAGATAATGGATGCGATCACCACGAGGATGGGTAGCAGGGCTGCTCCTACCGCTGCAATCGCAGGGACCATAACCGCTGTGATCGTGGTTCCGATGCCAGCCAGGGAAATGCCCATTGTGGAGAGCCCCCCCAGCGCACCTGAGATGGTCGACGCTACAGAGATCAGTGTGCCAATCCCTGAGAGCAACGGTCCAAGAATTGCCAGGAAACCTAGAAAGCCAAGCACGATCTTTTGTTGGACGGGAGTGAGCGCGTTGAATTTTTCCAACAGTCCATTCAACGCAGTGACCACTTTCAGCGCAATTGGCAAGAGATTTTGACCCAGCGTCACAAGCATATCCTGCCATTGAGCTTTCATAATGCGTGTCTGATTTGCCAACCCGCCCGATGTTTCGGCAAAGTCATTCATTGCCGGGTTGAGCTTTTCATCCAGTGCAATCGCATTGAGGATGATGGCTCGCTGATTGGCTGTGAGCTTATCTGTGTTTCCATCCACCAGCCCATTCGCAATGCCATAGGTTTTTAGATACGAATCGGTGATGAATGGAAAGAACCGTTGGATGGGTTCATACTGCCCACGGATCGCAGATTGCCAGGCTGCGGCCACATCTTCCACGCGGGCATTGTGGAAGGATGCGAGATCTGCGAAGTGCTTCACAGCCTGCTCTGAAAGTTCCGTGGACTCCTTGATGCCCAGTCCACCAGCCTTCAATGCCGCGCCAATCGAGGAGGCATAATCCAGGTATTGTGTCTTGCTGATGCCCAGCGCGCTGGCTGAGCGGTTGGCATTTGAGACAACATTATCCGCCATCTCATCGAAGACGACGATGGCTTTGTTCTTGGTCTCTTCGAAGTCCGAGGCGGCTTTGATCGAGGCTGCGCCCAGGGCCACGATCGGCAGCGTGAGACCGATCGTCAGCTTTGCGCCTACGTTCTTAAGCGCACCACCAATTTGTTCTCCTGCACTGGCGAGCGTGAATAATCCCTCTTTGCCCTGTTTGACAGCCTTTAGAAGACCGCCTACATCGAGGGAAACTTTTCCGTATGCACTACCTAATTGGATCGCCATTGTTTACCATGTTCCGCTGGGCTTGATCTTGACCTTCTTCGTCACACGATTTTTCGCAGTGCGAAACTTGCCAGGCTTGGAACTCTCGTCAGAAAATGGATCTTTGCCCTCGTTCAATAATTTCTCGATTCCTCTGCCTGCTACCAGGCAAGCCTCATCCAGATACCAGCGTCCGAGGTCTGTTTTCAATCCGCCAACGATGTCACTCGGACGCTGCCCGTAGGCCGTTCCCAGGTTGTACAGCCGCCAAAGGTTTGTCTTCACCTTCGCGAAAGGGACGGAGCTCTTGCACCTCACGATTCACAAAATTGAAGATCGCCATTTTATCGTCTCCATTGATCTCATCGAGTCCCAGGTGATCATCGTCACCCTTTTCAGCAATGGGTGGTTCCACAACAGCGGCGCAGACAACGGTATTCAGCATGACGTTGAAATCCGTTCCGCTTTTTATGATCTTCTTTAAATCGATCTCGGCTTTGCTCTGCATATTTGCTTGATCGGCAAAGTCCAGGAGATTTTCAGGAAGCTTACCTGTCAGCATCAGGTCTGTCATACTGACATCCTTTACCCAGACAGTAATTCCGCTGGGTAAAGGAAGCTCATGCAAACGGCTGGAACGAAATTGAGCCAGCATCTCACGGCGAGATTGCTGTGACTGCTGCAATTTCTTCAGTTGATCATTCATCACTCACCTACGCCGTGGTGAAGTTGATCACTGTATCGGCGAGCGCTTGACCGTAGATATCGGTCACACCAGGGACGATCACCAGGTGCTCGGTGGCTGCACCCAGGTTGCTGTTCGGGTTGAGCGTGACCACCAGGCGGGCCGCATCAATCGTGCGGGCGCACGCCACAGGTACACCTGCGACTGTGGTGAGGATGATCCCATTCTCTGAACCAGCGGCCAGCTTGTTGCTGAAGGTCAGGACCACATTGGCGCTCACCACGACACCCGTGGCAGCATCAGCAGGCGAAGAGGACAGCGTGAAGGCGGGCGGTGAGCCTGTGGTGCCAGGCAGATCTGCAGCGGTCTCATTCTGCACCCAGTCATAAACGCCATTCGTGCCATCGTCGATGCCGATGCCCTTGATGGTGCTCTTCTGCAATGTTCCATATTCAAAGGGCGAATCGAGACCTTCCGTCACTTTGGCTTTGTAGATGATGCAGTGCACGTCATCATCGCCTTCGCCCAAGGATTTGCCATAGAGTTTGAAATAGGGCAGGCGCACACCGCCATGATGCTCCAGCGTCTTGATCTGGTTCGGCGTGGTACCCGAGGTGCTAGTGGTAAGACCATACATCAGGGCCAGCGCTTCGAGCGGCAGGCCCGTGGCTTCCAACTCCCACTCCACTGCATCCCGCACAGATACCACCGTGGAAAGCATATCATCGCCAGGACCTTCGGCGGATTTGACCCGCTCCTTGAACGTCAGCTTTGTGGATGCGGGCAGATCCACCTGCAGGGTGCCAGCCATGTTGGTGATTTTGATATCACTCAGCCCGAACGGTTTTGGATGTGTATCTAGACTCATTGTTAATCTCCTTTTTATCGTAGTCTTTTGGCTACAAATCGCAGCGAGCCGAGTGCACAATCCAAAGCCACGTCCCGCTGTTGTTTCACTGCAACATCGAATTCAATATTCCAGACGCCCGTTCCGATCTTCTTTTCATTCAAGTCATCGAATGCCAGATCCATTGCCTGCTCGATCACGTCAAATCCCTGGCGCTGGTAAAAGTAGATCGTGAATGGATCGTTGACCGCTCTCAGGTATCCGCTGCGAAGTGGAAGCTCGGTGTTGTACTTGATCAACGCACAGGGCTTCAATTCCTTCGTAGTGGCATCGAACGCGCCTGGCGTGTTCTGCCTGGAGATCTCTTCCACATCGTTGTAGATCCCACCCGTGAGCAGAGCTACCAGGGGAGCATCAGCCAAAAGCGCGGTCTTGATTTCGTCACTGAGACTCATGGCAACCACTTCTCCAGGTCTGCACCGAACAGCCACACCGCCAGGTTGATCGCATTCGGCAGCACAGATTGACTCACATCGCCGCCGATCATCCGTTCGTAATCGTCCATCTCCGGCCAGCTCTCTGTGCCTTGCATCCAGCCTCTCAGCTGGGAGGTGAATTCCTTCTCGGCCATCAGCACTGCAGTCTTATAGCACAGGCAATTCGGGTGCAGCGGAAGCTCAATCTCACCCACTGGATAGACCCCTTCCCTTTTTTCCCCTCCACTTGTCACATCATCACAGATATCTGTTTCGGGGTGAGCGGCGCTTAAATTAACTTTTTCCTTCTCCACCCAGGGCTGGCTCATCAGAACTTTGTCGGTGGCCAGCGCATGTGCTTTTTGGATCTCGGTCCGTGCCAGGCGCAGGGCGTTGTATGAAACGCCGCGCCCATCGCACGCATTGCCACTGAGCAAGCCTGTGGTATCACCCGTGGCGATCTGGCTCTTGGTCCTGCCATAGAGCCGCGTGGATGTCCAGCGTGGGCAGTCTGCGTTCGCTCCCAGATACCCCTCCAGCTGCTGGGCAATGTCCCAAGCAGAAGAACTATTCGAGATTCCGTTCATCAGCACAGCATTGATCCCATCCCGCGCCTCCCGATCGATCCGCCAGATCCGCTGCGAGAGATTCAACGAATCGCCATAAAGATGCTCCCCCGCCGCATTCAATACGATGTTTAGCTGAGGGCGGAACACGCCATCTTCAACAGCTTCTTCAATGTCACCCTGAGCGGAGCGAAGGGTCTCCTCCTTCGTGCTCTTTGTGTTCTTTGTGGTGAGTGGCAACACCATCCGCTCATGAAAAACGGCCATCACCCCAAACGGGATGGATACCGCCTCCCGTCTCACCTTCTCGAACTCTTCACTCCACTCCTTGAACGTATCGCCCCACAGCTTCATCAGCTCCGTCTGCACAATAAACCCGCTCGTTCCATCCAGCACCTGGTCCTTGCCTGCCTTCATCAGGATCAGCGCCTGCGCCCTTTCGGTGAAGTCCAGCATTAGCTCATGCGTTCTACCTGTAAAGTACAGATGCAACCGCACCACAGCACGGAAGGAAGCCTGGTATATCCTCCCCAGCGGGATCTTCTCCAGCTGCTCGATCAGCTTGGCAGTCTTGGATTTCTCGGTGAGCAAATTACCAATTACCATTTACCAATTCCTATATACTTATGCCTTGCAGCGACTTCGCGAACTGCTCCGCAGAGAACCCATCCGAATTCAAAATATCGATATCCACATCCCGCAGGAAGGATGCCATGATCAATTGCACGATCTCATCCTTCACACCCAGCACTTTTAAGCGGGATCCTGCATCAGCCAGGTCACGCAGATCTGCGGGTGTCAGAGACTTGGCTTTACGCCAGATGATCTTGTAATCTATATTCGCAGGCAGGATTCCCTTCAACAGCCACTGACGTTCGATCAGCGGCTTCAGAAACTCTTCTATGACCCATTCCCGCCCATCGTCGAGCGATTCATCGTATTCGTCCTTTTTCTCGCCCAGGATGTCCCTGTTGAGCCCCTCGCCATATGCTACAAGCTCCATCGGCACATCGCTGGCCGCAAACATCGTTGCCACCTGGTGCAGGATGTCATTAATCTCATTCAAATGCGCATCGCCCTGAATCGCCGTGATCGAGCCAGGCTTATTCGAGAAGAGATCCAAATGCGCGGCAGTCGGTTTATCCAAAGCCTCCTTGTTCATCTCCTTATAGATTTTCACATCCGATTCGGCGCCTTCCACCACATGCAAGAGCCTCATGCCAGCTCGCACTTTGCGCCGCACGGCCATATCGGTTTCACCCTCACTCACACGTTTGAAGGCACCCGTCGCGCTTGCCCACATCGGACTTCCATAACGGCTCTCATCATCATGCTCCCAGCGTGCATGGATGATCTGCCACTCAGAGAAGAACACCGCATTCGTCGGAACATCAGCTCCCAGGTAGTTATCAGGCACCATATAAAACGCCTTGTTCGGATTGTCGAACTTATCTGCCGAATTGCTGTTCCTTCGCACCCGAAGTGTGGGTTTGCGAGAAACTTCGCTGATGTTCGATTGTTCATCGACCACGATCTCATAAAACGAGTCACCATCCCGTCCTGAGAGTCTCACCACATCCTGCAATTTCTTATTCAAGCCGATGCGCTTCTGTAGATTGGTTGCGATCTGCTTTGCCTGCTCATCCTCGGTTTTGACGATGAAACCAGCCTTCACCACATCAGTTGCATACATTTTCAATGCCTTCCTCACGCGTGGATCCGTGTCATACATCAGCCTGCAGGTCTTGATCTTCGCCAGGCGCTCACGGTCCGCTTTCAGCTTTTCATACTCTCCCACAATAGATTGCTGCGCGGTGGGGGCAGCTGTGGTCTCAGCCGAGGGCGGCTTGAAAAATGCATCTATTCTTTGTCGCAAAGAAGGCATGTCATCCTCTGAATACGTCCTGGACTTGACGTTCCAATTTTCCAAGATTACGTTCGAGCGTGCTCATAATGATGGCATATCGACCACCATTCTTAAGCTCCAGAAATTTTCCATAAAAGACCGTGTGAGCCAGGGTGATGATCAACGTATCCTTCGAACCGCTCTCCACACCCACATCGCTCATTTCGCTTTTGGCTTCAGGCGTCACCTCTCCTGTCAGCGGTTCCAGCCCGAATCCGTCCACCGCAAAGAACAGCCCACCCCGTGCGTTTCCTGTGCGGTCTTCCCAGCTCGCATTCTGCCTGGCTTCATCCTGGATGGATTGACCCCAATAATTCGCCACAGCCTGGATCGCAACAAGCGCCCGCTCACCATAGTCTTTAAGACCTTTTGCGATCACTTTTGGCGAAACAACCCATTCAAAACCAGAGCCAGGCATCCTTCACTCCACCGCCACCGCTTCAGCCTGCGTATCGATATCTCTGTTTGGAGCGATCGAATCCACACGGTAGAGCACACCGTCCACAGTGAAACGGTCTTCCACTGCCACATCCAGATCGGGTGCGCCGAAGACCACCACTGCCACACGCGCTTCGCGGGCCGCATCGCTTTGCAGATGGAATCCACGTCCCACCGCTTCGATGCGCACTTCCTGGGCATCCAGCGTCGACTCACCGCGTCGGAACTCCACATCGAAGGAACGATCAGTGCGAACCTTTGCAGCGAGATCTCGCATCATTTGCCAATCGTTTGCACTCAACATATCCGCACCGTTCCGTTGTAATGTTTGCAGGCACGTTCGAACTTATCTTCGAACTCACCCACCCGCTTGGAATACCCATCGCCCAGCCCACTCTTATCTACGGACATATTCCCGATCGTGTAGCGGAAAACGCCTGATGCACTGGCATTGTTGATCTTCTCGAATGCAATTGCCTTTGCCTTCAGCATCACGATCTCCACTTCATCCTCGGTCAGCGGATAATTGTCCGATCCATCCAGTACCCACGCGGCTTTGTATCCCAAATAACGTTCCATTGTGTATGCGGGCGTGGGATAGATGGTCATCACTCCATTTTGAATCGTGATCTCTTCCTCGAAGGGAGTCAGGTTGCCAAATGGGATGATCCCTGTGGATGTGATCATGACGCCATGCTTAGGGTCATATGGGCTATCGAACTCGATTTTCTTTAGGAAATCACTGGGCAGGTTATACGTGGCAGTGCCCGAAATGATGTTGATAAAGGTATTCTTCACCAATCCGCACTGACGCGAGAACTCTGCAACGGCATCCTTGATTGCACGCTCATACTGCGCATCACTCGGAATGCCATCCACAGGGGGAACATCCTCCTGCAGGTCAAGGATTAGATCAGCGAGCGCTACGGTCATTTCTTTTTGCCTCGTGTCCTCTTAATAGGCTGTGGCATGTCTGGAACTTGCGACGCGGGCGCTTCAGTTGGCGCTTCGTTTTCCTCGGGCGTTTCTGCGACGTGTGACACAGGTTCTTCTGCCTTTGGAAGCTCGCCCCAAACCTCGATATCGGGATCGCTGCGCAGCGTATCCACGACTTTTTCATTGACCTCTATGGTCTCACCCGGAAGCAGACGCTTCAAAAGGCAGAA
>Ga0209641_10001500_pt1 | contig 20747 bp, 20 predicted proteins | sample RifCSP16_1_FD_184022 | JGI IMG/M metagenome (GOLD analysis project Ga0209641, IMG submission 184022) | Soil microbial communities from Rifle, Colorado - Rifle CSP2_sed 16_1 (SPAdes) (version 2) | ecosystem: Environmental > Terrestrial > Deep subsurface > Rock core/Sediment | place: Rifle... | reverse complement strand
ATCTTGAGGCGCTGGGGCGCAAGTTTGTGCGCGTGAGCCTGGGCGGCATCCACGACGAAGCGGAGATTCGAGGCCACCGGCGCACGTATATCGGCGCGCTGCCGGGGCGCATCATCCAGACGATGCGCCGGGCCGAAACGATCAATCCTCTGTTCATGCTCGACGAGATCGACAAGCTCGGCGTCGACTATCGCGGCGACCCGTCCGCGGCGCTGCTGGAAGCGCTCGACCCGGAGCAGAACCACGCTTTCAGCGATCACTATCTCGACGTGCCCTACGATCTGTCGAAGGTGATGTTCGTCACGACAGCCAACATCCTGGACACCATCCCGCCTGCGCTGCGCGACCGCATGGAGGTCATCGAGTTCCCGGGCTACATCGAGGACGAGAAGCTGATGATCGCCCGGAAGTTCATCATTCCGAAGCAGTTGGAAGAGCACAGCCTGGAGCCGGAGCAGCTCCACATCTCCGACGACGCGGTTCGCTGTATCGTGCGCGAATACACCTACGAAGCCGGGGTGCGCAACCTGGAGCGCGAGATCGCCAACATTTGCCGCAAGACGGCCCGGAAGATGGCCGAGTCGAAACCGCACCGCCGCCGCGTGGCGTCCGAATCCGTGTACCGTTACCTGGGGCCTCCTCGCTACGTCTTTGGCCTGGCCGAGGAAAAAGACCAGATCGGCGTGGCGACGGGCGTGGCGTGGACGGAGGCCGGCGGCGACGTGATGCCGGTCGAAGTGACGCTGATGCAGGGCAAGGGCGCGCTGCTGCTCACCGGCCAGCTCGGCGAGATCATGCAGGAATCGGCGCAGGCTGCCGTGTCGTACACCCGCTCGCGCGCCAGGGAGTTCGGCATCGATCGAGCGGCGTTCGAGAAGACCGACATTCACATCCACGTGCCGGAAGGCGCGATCCACAAAGATGGGCCTTCGGCAGGCATTACGATGGCCACCGCGTTGATCTCCGCCTTCACGCGCCGCCCGGTGCGGCGCGACGTGGGCATGACCGGCGAGATCACGCTGCGCGGCCGCGTCCTATCCATCGGCGGGCTGCGCGAGAAGACGATGGCCGCGCACCGCGCCGGCTTGAAGACGATGATCGTTCCGAAGAAGAACAAGAAAGACCTCGTCGAAATCCCCAAGAAGGTGCAGCGCGACCTGACCTTTCACTTCGTCGAATCGATGGACGAAGTGTTGTCCGTGGCGCTGCGGAAATCGGCGAAAAGGAAAGCGCCCGGCGCGCCGGCGCACCGCAGCCGCCCCACCGCGCGACCCCGCGCGTCTTCGAAGCGACCGTCTGCGCATCGGTAGCCCCCGCCCGGCTTCAGCGCGAAGCCTGCCCTGCGAAGTCCCCGACCCCGAGCAAAGCGAGGGGGAGCGGGGAGCGGAGCCGAAGGGACGCATCGTGCGCAGATTGGGCAGACCCCTGGTTTCTCGGAGAAACCAGGGGGCTTCGCGCCTTGACGGTGGACGTTGGCAACGATATACTGTGCGCGTGACGATCGATACCGACCACAGCCCGCCCGCCCATCCGCAACAATCTCTGCGGCAATATCGCCGCCTGCTCGCTTTCGTGCGGCCCTACCGCGCGCGCCTGGCGGTCGCGCTGGGCGCGATCGTCGTGAGCAGCCTGCTCGGGCTGGCCGGGCCGTACATGATCCAGTACCTCGTCAACGCGATCATTCCCGGCGGCGATCCGAGCGTGCTGAATGCGGTCGCGCTTATCCTGATCGGGATCTTCGCCTTGCAGAGCGTGTTCTACTTCGTGCGGGGTTATCTGCTGGCCTACGTCGGCGAGCGGGTGATGGTCGACATGCGGTTGGCGTTGTACGAGCATTTGCAGAGCCTGTCGCAGAGCTTCTTCACCGAACGACGCATTGGCGAGCTGGTGTCACGATTGACCAACGACGTCGCCACCGTGCGCGCCGTGGTCACGAGCGACATCGCCACTGCCTTGTCGCAGACGCTGACGTTCATCGGCGCGCTGGCGCTGATCATCGTGATCAGTTGGCAACTGACGCTATTCATGCTGGCGCTGATCCCGCCGGTCGTGCTGCTGGCGATCCTGTTCGGGCGGCGGTTGCGCAAGCTCTCGTCTGCCGTACAGGACGAGCTGGCCGGCGCGACGACGGTGCTGGAGGAGTCGATCGCCGGCGTGCGCGTCGTCCAATCGTTCACGCGCGAACAGTACGAGATCGGCCGCTTCCGAAAGAGCATCGAGGCGACTTTCGCGCTGGCGATGAAGCGCATGCGCCTCTCGTCGACTTTCGGCCCGCTGATCACTTTTCTGGCGTTCTCATCCATCGTCGCCATCCTGTGGTTCGGCGGCCGGCAGGTGCTGGCCGGCGACCTGACGACCGGGCAGCTCGTCACGTTCCTGATTCTGACGATGACGCTCGCCGGCTCGATCGGGCAGTTCAGCGGGCTGTGGGCGGGTGTACAGGAGGCGCTCGGCGCGACGCAGCGGCTGTTCGAGATTCTCGACATCCGGTCCGACGTCGCCGAGCTACCAGATGCGGCCACATTGATGCGCGCCGAAGGTCGCATCACGTTCCAGGACGTCTCATTCGCCTACCGGCCAGCGCACGCCGACGTCAAGGCGCCGGCCGTCCTCGACGGCGTGTCGATCGACGTGCGGCCAGGTGAAACACTGGCGCTGGTCGGGCCGAGCGGCGCGGGCAAATCGACGCTCGCCAGCCTGATCCCGCGCTTCTACGATCCGACGCGGGGCCGCATCCTGATCGACGGCGTCGACATTCGCACGCTGACGCTCAAGAGCCTTCGGGGGCAGATCGGCGTGGTGCCGCAAGAGACGCTGTTGTTCGGCGGGGCGGTGCGAGAGAACATCCTGTACGGAAGGCTCGACGCGAGCGAGGCGGAGATGATCGCCGCCGCGCAGGCGGCCAACGCGCACGATTTCATCATGCGCCTGTCGCAGGGCTACGACACCGTCGTTGGCGAGCGCGGCGTGAAATTGAGCGGCGGCCAGCGGCAGCGCATCGCCATCGCGCGCGCGATCCTCAAAGATCCGCGCATCCTGCTGCTCGACGAAGCGACCTCTTCGCTGGACAGCGAGAGTGAGGGATTGGTGCAAGAAGCGCTGGAACGGCTGATGAAGGGACGGACGAGCATTGTCATCGCGCACCGGCTGAGCACGGTGCAGAACGCGCACCGCATCGCCGTGCTCGACGCGGGCCGGCTCGTCGAATTGGGCACGCACGACGAGCTGCTGGCGCGCGATGGCCTGTACGCGCGGCTGTACCGGCTGCAGTTCAGGCAGGACGAGTCGCGCCCTACCCCACCGTCCGAGCCGAGGCCGGAGCCGGCGCTCGCCGGTTGGCGGGTACGGCTGGGAATTCTGGGACAGCTCGCGGGCCAGTCATAGCGCGGCTTCCCGCAGCCAAAGGTTTTCGGACGCAAGGCCCGGTTTCACAGCAGGTTGAGACGAATTTCATGCAGGTTACGAGGCGAACTTGAGCACCTATTCAAGACAACAGGAAGCGGTCGGCAGCCTCGAAACGCTAGCCGAGCTGCGAACCACGCTGAACAGCGTGATGGCGCTGGAGAGCCACACCAGCCTGGACAATGGCGGGTACGAGTTTCGAGGGCGATTGACGGTGGACTCAGGCGAGGCGTTCGATCACATCTACGATCGGTTTACGGCGCTGGGTTACACGCCGGTGCTCTTTCGGCACGACGGGCAGGAAATCGTCGTGGCGCAGCGCGGCGTCGTCAAGCCGAAGGCGGCGAACCCGCGCACGAACATCATTCTGCTGATTCTGACCATCATCAGCACACTGTTCGTCGGCGCCGTCCTCTACGCGCCGTCGCCGGACGTACAGCAAGAGTTACTTCTGGACCCGCTCTCGATTTTCACCAGAAACGCCCCCCTGCTCCTCAATGGTCTCCCCTATGCCCTGACGCTCCTGGGTATCCTGGGCATTCACGAGATGGGTCACTACGTCTTTGCCCGCAAGCACAAAGCGGCCGTCACGCTGCCCTACTTCATCCCGATGCCGCTTGGACTCGGCACGATGGGCGCGGTGATCCTGCTGCGCTCGCCGATCAAGAACCGCCGCCAGCTGTTCGACATCGGCGTAGCCGGGCCGCTCGCCGGGTTGGCCGTGGCCATTCCCCTTCTGCTCGTGGGACTTGCGACCTCGCCGGTCGAGTTTGTCAGCCGGCCGCTACCGGGCAGCCAGGAAGGCAACTCGATTCTATACCTTCTCCTCAAGTACCTCGTGCACGGCCAGATCCTGCCGAGCAACGGCTACGATGTCATATTGAACGCGATCGCCTTCCCCGCCTGGTTCGGGCTGTTCATCACGTCGCTCAACCTGCTGCCGATCGGGTCGCTCGACGGCGGGCACGTGACGTACGCGATGTACGGCCGCAGGCAGTGGCGGATCGCCCGCGCGGCGTGGATGCTCATGTTGATCGCCGGCGGCGCGATGCTGCTGCTTCGCACCGAGCTGGGGCTTAACGTATGGCTGTTGTGGGCCATCCTGGTGCAGCTGTTCGGCGTGATGCACCCGCCGCCGCTCGACGACATCACGCCGCTGGATCTGCGCCGCCGCGCGCTCGGCATCTTCACGCTGTTCCTGCTGTTCATCCTCATCGTGCCGATTCCGTTCAGTTGACCAGACAGAAACCCGGTTTCTGAGAGAAACCGGGTTTATTCGTTCGTACTTGTTCAGCGTTCATAGGAACGGGTTGAATCGCCTCTCATCGCCGATCGTCGTCGGCGGGCCGTGGCCGGAATAAACCACGACGTCGTCAGGAAGCGTGAGCAACTGATCCCGGATGCTGGCGATGAGCGTATCGAAATCGCCGCCAGGGAAATCTGCCCGGCCAATGCTGCCTTGAAACAGTACGTCCCCGTCGAAGACGGCCTTCTCACTCTCGACGTAGAACACGACGTGCCCGGGCGTATGGCCGGGCGTGAAGCGCGTCTCGAAGCGCAGCGTGCCGACTTCGAGAACCTGGCCGTGCTCGAGAGATACGTCGGGATCGGGGGCGGGGCGCATGGGGATGCCCCACCCGCGCGCGCCGCCGCCCTCTCTGAGCAGCGGCAGGTCGAGCGGGTGCATGGCGACCGGCGCCTTCGTCGCATCGACGACGTCGGCGAGCGCGCCGATGTGATCGAAGTGCGCGTGGGTCAGCAGGATCAACTTGACCGTAGCCTGGAAGGAATCGACGGCGGCGAGAATCGAGGGAGCATTCCAGCCCGGATCAACGACGACGGCCTGGCGTGTGGTTTCACAGACGACGACGTAGCAGTTCGTCTGGACCGGCCCGACGGTGAGCGCGTGGGTGATCATGACGAGCGCGGGGCGGCCGCGCGGTCGTCGGCCTGGCGGGTTTCTTCAACCCAGGCATCCACCGCAGCTAGGTCGAGACTGTTCGACTCGCACCACATCTTGAACTGCGCGTAACGCTCGCGGAGGTCGGTGGGGTCGTGTATCGGATCCGCCTTGTCTTCCTCGATCATGATCTGCGCGAAGCGCGCCAGCAGGCGGATGTCGTCGCTGTTCAGTTTGTCCAGGACCGCCGTCAGCTTGTCTCTATCGTCCATCACTCCCCTATCGATCGTCTCCCGCCGTGTTATGTTTAACCGCAGAGAGCGCACCGCTACCCCTGCGCTGCCACGTAGCGGCAGTGCCACGGGGAAGTCACGGAGGTCTTGGAATCTCCGCCGAACGGATTATAACATAGAGAAACACGGCCTATCGGGTTCCGGCGATATAGTTCTCGAGCTGCTCGATCATGAACTCCTGCTCGGAGATGATCGCCTTGACGACGTCGCCGATCGAGATGACGCCGATGACGCGGTCGCCCTCCAGCACGGGCAGGTGCCGGATGCGCTTGTCGGTCATCAGTGCCATGCACGCCTCAATCGTCTGCTCGGGGCGAACGTAGACCACCCTCGACGTCATGATCTCACCGACCGTCGTCTGCCTTGACGACTTGCCGTGCAGGATCACTTTGCGCGCGTAATCGCGCTCCGAGAAGATGCCGACGAGACGACTGCCCTCCAGCACGAGAAGCGCGCCGACGTTCTTCTCGGCCATCCGTACCAGCGCATCGTAAACCGTGGCGCCCGGCGACACCGACCAGACATCGTTACCCTTGGACTCCAGTAGCATGCTCACGGTCTTCATATCTCAACTCCTCCTTCGGCCGCAGGCTAAGGACGTGCGAAAGAATAAGTCCGCACTTTCTCCGCTCCCACCGGATTTGGCAATCCGTTGGAGCGAATGGATGCCGACGATTATGGCCCAAGTCGGCCCGTCAAGGCAAACGCCATCTCAGCCGCTCTCGCGCCGCATGAAGCGCACGGCCCGGCTCAGGCCCAAGGCAGTGAGCAGTCCCAGCGCAATCGCCCAGCCGAGATCGAGGCGAACACGCGCCACGAGCGCGACGAGGCTCAGCGCCAGACTCAAACCCAGAACACCGGTCAGGCGCCGGATGTGCCGCTCCACGATCCGGCTTTCGCCGTGGATGCGCGTCGCGCTCCTCAACCGCCGGTGCAGGCCGTCGAGGTCCCAGGCCGCCAGGGCCGCCAGCGCCCCCACAGGCGGCCCGATCGGGTGCGCGCCCACGAATGTGGCGAGCGCCGCCAGCCCGACACAGCCGATCCACATCAGCGAAGCGATCCATCCCCATCGCCGCCCGCCTGCCCTGCGAAGTCCCCGACCGAAGGGAGCGGGAAGCCGAAGCCCTAGCCCTGACCCTGAGCGGAGCGAAGGGGAAGGGGAAGGGGTAGCCGAAGGGACGGCGGCGATCCACAGCAGGCCGAGCAGGACCGGCAGGGTTCCGAGAGCCGGAACCCGGCTAGAGAGAAAACTGATCGCCAGCGTGATAACCGCCACGCCGACAGCCGGAGTCGCCCATCTCGACGGTGACATCACAGCCAGGTCCTCACAGGGCGCGCTTGAGGCGGCGCGCGACCGAACGCGGCGTACACGGCCTCTTCGAATGGGACGCCGACGTTCCAGTCCAATACGCGAGCGCCGGCCTGGCGCAGCTTGCGAATCACGAGCGCGCGCTCGATGCGCGCGAGGCGGGCAGCCAGCGCCGCAGACGGGCGCCCGCCGAGCGCCTCGAGCTCGACCGGGATCGGATCGGGGCTGATGACCATCAGCGAGTAGTTATGAGCGCGAAGCGCGATGAGCGGCTCGACGTCGTCCTCGAGCAGGGGGCTGATCACGACCAACTGCGACTGAGGTGGAAACAGGCGCGTGGGAATGTATTCCAGTCGATCGAAGACCATGCTGTCGCCCGGCGCAGCGCGGGCCAGGGCGTGCAGCACACGGCGGCGCTGCCGCTTACCGTAACCCGGAAATGTCCAGTCGAGCAGCGTGCCATACAGCAGGACGCCGACGCGGTTGCCTGCCTTCAGGAAAGCTTCAGCCAGCGCCGCCGCCGCCAGGACGGCGTGCTCGAAAATGGGATGGCCGTTCAGCCCGGAATAGGCGCGCCTGCGCACGTCGAGAATCAGGCCCACATCGGCGATGCGCTCTTGCTCGAATTCGTTCGTGAAGATCGCCTCCCAGGCGCGAGCCGTCGCTTTCCAATTGATCCAATGCAAGGGGTCGCCGGACTGGTACTCGCGCACGCCGAAGAAATCGATGCCAGGACCGCCTTGCCGCGCCGGGACGTCGCCCGCGTATACGCGGGTGCGGCTCGGTCGTATCGCGACGCGGCGCAGTCGCAGCACGTTAGGGAGGACGAAGAACTGGCCAGGCGCAGGCGCCAGTGCTCCACGCTGAAACACCCCAAGAGTATCACTCGCCGTGGCCTGCACGCCCCGAAACCGGTAGCAGCCTCGACCCGCCCGAAGCGTGTAAGCGATCTCGATCGACTTGCCCGGCTCCAGAGCAGCCAGCACACGCGATTCGCCATCGATCCGAGTCGCCGGCGGAGCGACACCATCTTCCAGTACCACGGCTTCCAGGCGCGATCCCCGGTTCGTCACCGTCACCGATACCGTGATCGGCTCATCCGGAGCGGCGTAATCACGGCCGATCGTGCGGGTTGTCTCGAGGCGCAGCGTATCCGGCCCGAATAAGAGGCCGGCAGCCAGATAGATCGCAGGCGGCAGTATCAGCACGAGAATGCCCGCGCTGCGCGTCCCCAGGCCCAGCAGGAGCAGCGTCAGGATCACGCCGATCAAGAGCGCCGACCGCGGCGACACCTGTGTCTGCGCTACAGGCCCGCCCTCGGGCGAGCCCGGGGGTGCAGGCATCAGGCTCCTTCCACGACCGGAACGGGCACCGACTGAAGGACGGACGCGATCACCTCCTCGGCCGCTTTTTGCTTCATCCACAGGTCCGGCCTCAGGACGAGACGATGGGCGAGCGCCGGCTCGGCAAACAGTTTCACGTCGTCGGGAAGCACGTAGTCGCGACTGTCGAGCGCCGCCCATGCTCGCGCCAGCATGAGGAGCGCGAGCGAGCCGCGCGGGCTGGCGCCGACGGCTACGCGGCGGTCGGCGCGCGTCTCGCTCACCAGCGCGACAATGTAGCGCTCGACGTCAGGCTCGACGTGGACGGTCTCCACAGCACGGCGCATCGCCAGGAGATCCTCCGCATTCGAGACGCGGTCGATGTCCACTTCGTCCCGCCGCCGTTCCCGCCGCCGCCGCAGGATTTCTCGCTCGTCGTCCGGCGAGGGATGGCCGATCGAAAGCTTCATGACAAACCGATCGAGCTGCGCTTCGGGCAGCGGAAAAGTCCCCTCGTACTCGATCGGGTTCTGAGTCGCGAGCACGATGAACGGCTCCGGCAGCTTCATCGTCTCGCCCTCGAGGGTGACCTGGCGCTCCTGCATCGCTTCGAGCAGCGCGGACTGGGTCTTGGGCGAGGCGCGATTGATCTCGTCGGCCAGGATGATGTTGGCAAACAGCGGTCCCTTGCGCAGCTCGAAGCGATTGTCCGCTCGATTATAGACGTAGCCGCCGGTAATGTCGCCGGGCAGGAGGTCTGGCGTGAATTGAATGCGCTTGAAGGTGAGACCCAGCGCCGTGGCGCAGCTCTTGGCCAGGAGCGTCTTGCCCAACCCCGGGTAATCTTCCAGCAGCACGTGGCCGCCGGCGAGGAGGGACGCGACGATTTTTCGCAGCACCGGCGTCTTGCCGACGATGGCCCGCTCCACCTCGCCGACGAGTCGCTCCCCCCATCTCGACACGGCTTCGATCTCAGCCGCCACGCGGAATCTCCAACTCGTCTTCCAGGTATCGCACGATATGCTCGATATCGATCTCGCTCACCTGTGCCTGCGCCACAGGCCCACCCTCGGGCGAGCCCGGGGGTGCAGGCAGGGCACGCGACCGCAGGCGCGACTCGACCCTTCGGCTTCGCTCCCCGCTCCCTTCGGTCGGGGACTTCGCAGGCCAGGCTTCAGCGCGGGTGGGTGCGTCGCGTGCGGCCAGCACGCCCAACGTCAAATCGCGGACGCGGCGCGCCAGGACCTGCTGCGTGTAGTGGTCCCCGCCGCCTGCCGCGAGATCGATCCAGCGCATCCACGTCTCGACGCGGCCTCGACGCGCCTCGTCGGGTGCGTCCGAGCGCTGTGGGGCTGGCAGCGCGGCGAGCACAGCGCCGACCACGATGAACAAGGTGACGAGCAGAAAGGCCACCCACCACACGAGCTGCGGCAGCACATTCAGCACGACGCGCGCGCCGGACACAGTATACGCGAGCGGAACGAGGATCGATTCACGCACGAAGTCTTTGAGCAGAAGCGCCAGCAGTCCGACCAGGAGACCGCCCAGCAACAGCAGCCCGCCCTGCGAAATCCCCGACCCCGAGCAAAGCGAGGGGGAGCGGGGAGCCAGCGGCGAAGGGAAGCGGCGTCGTCTCACGCTGCCCTCCCACAAGCCTCGGCGATAGCCGTCAGGCACGCTACTGCCTCTTGTTCCTCGCGCGGGCCGGGCGTCCTGGCACCATAACGCACGCCCTCGAACAGGCGCGTGAGCCGGAGCAATTGCTCGGCGGGCAGGCCGAGTGAAGTGAGACGGCCCTCGAACTCACGCGGCGTCATCGCCTTTTCGCGCCGAATGCCGCGTCGGTCATTCACCACCTGGCACATCTCGGCGTAGCAGCGGACGATGACGTTCTTGAGGTCGGCGCCCGCGCGCAGGTCCGCGGCGGCTTCGTGCGCCTGCTGCGCCAACCGATCCAGACGCCTCGACCCCGTGCGTCGCCGGCGCTGCAGCATCCCAGCAAGCATGGCGAGCAGGAGGATGATCCCCAGGCTGACGACGAACGAGAGCCACTCCGGCAGATGGGCCTCGACGTCTGGTGGGGCCACCGGCGCCGGCACATCCGTCGCCGGCTGAGCGGCCGGCTCCCTCGCGACGCTCACCAAGCCGGCTTCGCCGAGAGCACGCGCCAGGAGGGTGTTGAACGCGAGCAGGGCAACCAGGTAGAGCATGTCACGCAGCACTCGCTTGCGCATCTGGGGCGAAATGATGAAGCGAATCAGGGCAAACGGAAAGAGGATGACGAGGAGAACGCTGAGTGCCTTCCACAACACGGTCAGGAGCGTATCGGCGCCAACCGGCGCGCCAGGCTCGACGGGGATGCCCTCCTGAAGCGGGCGCACGGCCGGCGCGCCGGGGAGCAGCACGAATTCAGGCATCCCCGCCGCCAAAATGACGACGACGACGACGGCGAGCGTCGCACCGATTAGAGCCGTTAGCCTTCCGCGAGGTGACATGTCTTCCCACCCCGCCTACTGATTACTGATCACTGATCACTCCTCACTGATTACTGCTCACTGATTACTGGCTCGGCCAGACGCTGCCTGACGAGCGCGGCCAGCCGCTCGATACCTTCGCCAATCGCGCCGGGTGCGGCGCTCGAGTAGTTGAGCCGCATGGTATTCGTGTGTCCGCCGTTCACGGCGAACGCCGCGCCGGGGATGTAAGCGACGCGGCGCGCGATCGCCGCCTCGAACATCGTCCCAGTGTCCACGCCTTCCGGCAGCGTGACCCACACGAACAGCCCGCCTTGCGGCACGCTCCAGCGCGCAATTCCGCCGAAGCGTCGCTCGAGCGCATCCAGCATGGCCGCCTGCCGCTCGCGATTGACGGCGTTCAAGCGCGCCAGGTGCGGCTCGAGATGGCCGCGCGATAGAAACTCGAACACGGCGCGCTGCATCAGGCCGGACGATTCCAGATCGATCGATTCGCGCACGACGGTGATCCTCGGAATGAGCGCAGCCGGCGCGACGATCCAGCCCAACCGCGCAGCCGGGGCGAGCATCTTGGAGAATGACCCCACGTAGATGACCGCCCCGGCCGAGTCGAATGCCTTGATGGGTGGAATGGCTTCGCCCGAATAGCGCAAAGCCGAATACGGATCGTCTTCGATCACCGGCACGCGGTGCATTGCAGCCAGCTCGGCGATGCGCTCCCGCTTTTCGACAGAGATGCTGACGCCGAGCGGATTGTGAAAGTCGGTGATCAGGATCGCCGCGCGCGGCTTGCGCGCAAGCGGGCTGCTCAGGAGCGCCTCCAGCGCGTCGACGTCGACGCCGGTCTCCAGGTCGGTCGAGACGGTCAGCATGCGCCCGCCTTGCCCGTCGATCACCTGGCGCACGCCGGTGAACGTAATCTCCTCGACGACGGCGGCATCGCCCGGATCGAGCAGCAGGCGCGCCATAATCGTCAAGCCCTGCTGGCAGCCGTTGGTGATGAAGACGTTCTCGGCCGTGCATTCCACGCCGCGCGAGCGCATGGTTGCGGCGATCCATTCGCGCAGCGGGTCGAACGGCGGGCTGTACTGCAGCACGCGCGCCCCGTCGCGACTAAGCACCGCGTCGACGCACTCGCGAAACTCCTCCAGGGGCATACATTCATTGGCCGGCAGTCCCCCGGCGAAGGAGATGATGTCCGGGCTGACGGCAAACTTCAGCAAGTCGCGCATCACGCTGCGCTTCAAGCCGGATGAGATGCGAGAGAGAGAATAGGGTATATCGGTCATTCGTCCGACTCAAACTCCCAACTTCAAACTCCAAACTTCAAACTGCAAACTGCAAAAGTGTCATTCCGACCGGCGAACGCGGTGTACCGGGGTAGAGACACCTCTACTACTCGCTATGAGCAGTGAATTGACCCACTTCAACCTTGCCCAGCGCCCGCATCATGTCATCCGTCTTCAAGATGGCGGTCGTTCCCCGCACGCCGGAACCGATCGAGATTTCGGTCTGGGACAAGACGTCCTCGTCTAGCAGGATGCGCATTGGCCTGGGCAGCCCGAAGGGCGACACCGCGCCACGCTCGTAACCCGTCACGGCCCGCACCTCTTCTTCGCTCGCGGTCGTGACGCGCGATTGTCCCAAATAGCGTCGCAGCACCGGCCACGACACCTGCCGACTGCCGGAGACCAGCACCATCACGTACTCGCCCGACGCGACGCGAAAGACAATGCTGCGCACGACCTGATCCGGCGTCTGCCCGCGCTCGCGCGCTGCCTGCTCGAGCGAACTCACCGGCCCGGGGTGTCGAAACAGCCGGTACGGCACGCCGACTGCATCGAGCGCGCGTGCGACGGGCGTTATATTGCTCATGGTCATAAACTCTGGAGTTTAGAGCCCATACAGGTTGATTGAGGCACAGCCCTTGCCAAAATCCGAAATCTGCCGATGATTGGGCAGATGACTGCACCTTACCAATTCCTACACGAGTTTCGTCAACGCTTGCTGGGCATCTTCAGCCGCCGCGCCGACGCGCTGTTCGAGTTGATGGACGCCTTGCTGCTCAGCCTCGACCCCCGCTCGCCAGTGGAGTTGAGTACCAGCCCGGCGTTTCGCCGCCGGTTCAGCATGGTCTACGACGCCTTGCAGCACGGGCAAGTCGAGCCGGAACGGGCCCGCCAACTGCTGGCGCAGGCGGAACCGGCCGAGGCCTTGACCGTTGACGGGGATGCGGTGTATGGCGTGGACACGACGGTTGATCCACGTCCGGACGCCGAGACCTTGCCGGATCGGAGTAAGGTCTACGCGACGAGCCAGAAAAAGGCGGTATCGGGACACCAATACAGTTGGCTGGGGCGAATCGTCTCCCAAGCTCCGGCCTGGTTTGCCCCGCGCGATGTGGAGCGCGTGGCGACGAGTACCACCCCGGCAGCCGTGGCCGCCCGTCAAGTGCTGCGCTTGGCGGCGACGCTGGTCGTGGCGGGCGGGCTGAGTGTGGTCGTCGCCGACAGTGGCTACGCCAAAGCCTCGTTTTTGGCTGCGTTTGTAGGCTTGACCAGCCTGTGTGTCCTGGTGCGCTTGCCTTGCCATCGCGTGCTGTACGGCGCGCCACCGCCCGCGGTCATCAATCCCGCGACCGGCAAGCGTGCCAAGAAGGGGCGACCGCCCGTGCATGGCGCCAAGTTCCGCCTCAAGACCCCACCCGCGCCCGAGCGCCACGTCGCGTTTGCCTTGCCCTTGGGCAAAGGCTCGGTGCGGGTGAGTGCCTGGGGCCAGTTGCACTTCAAGGAGCTGCCCCACCAGGTGGGCACTGTCGTGCGGGTCGAGTTCTTCACGCCCCTGGGCCACCCCAAGTATCTGCGCCCGCTGTGGCTCTTCTGAAGTGGTCCCGGTTCGGTGTCGCTGGAGGCGCTCTGCCGGATGTACTTGGCACGCTTCGGCCTTGAGCACTTTTTCCGCTTCGCCAAACAACGTTTGGGCTTGCGGTGTGCCAAGTCCCCGACGCTTCAGGCCTGCGAGACCTGGACATGGCTCGTGGCCTTGGCCTACACGCAACTGATGCTAGTGCGCACGCTGGTCCAGGCGGCGCCCCGGCCGTGGGACAAGGCCCCACGCGACCCGCAACAGCCGCTCAGCGCGGGACAAGTGCAGCGCGCCTGGCCGATCTTTTCCCTCAGTTTGGGCACCCCAGCCTCGGCCCCCAGACCCAGCGGAAAAGCACCGGGGCGCGCGACGGGCTTCCAACCCAAGCCGCGGGAGAAGCGCCCGGTGGTCTCCAAGCCATCGAAACGGACAGTTGCGGCTTCGGCTTGAGACAGAAACTCTGTGGAATTGGTAAGGTGCGATCAGCTCACATTAGACTGGGCTGGCTTTGCACTCTAAAGTCCAGTCACGTTGGTTTTAGTATTTATTACGGTCTTTGCCGCTGGATTGGTCGGGTTCTTCGTTAATGCCAACCGCGGACAGCCAAGTTTTCGGGCGTTAACCAACGACCAGGTCGCGCTGCTGGCGCGCCCTGATTCCTCATCGCCGGAGGTTGATCGACTCGAGAGCGGAGGTTGACCTACTCGCTCAAGATGGACCGTGGTGGCAGGTCCGGGCTATGGAGAGCAAGCTGGTCGGCTGGGTGCGTGATGTGAATCTGGACTTTGTCAACCCGCCAAGCTTTCGCGCCTTCACTAGTGACCAGGTCGTGCTGCGTGAACGTCCAGACGTCTTGTCGCCGGAGGCTGGTCGGCTAGCGCGCGGGACGCCCGTTGCGCTGCTTGACCAACAAGGATTATGGTCGCGCGTCCGAGTGTTGGACGGCGATCTGGCGGGTTGGGTGTTGACCGAGAAGCTGGCTTTCGTCCTGCCGTCACCAACACCGACGCTAACGAATACTCCGCCTCCTGACGCCTCGCCGACCCCTGTCCCACCGTCAGACACGCCGACACCGACCATTGGTGTAACCCCGTCTGCGACGCGTCCGAGGACATCCACTCCGACACCCAGCTCAACACTCACTCCTGCTGGCACTCCGCCAGGTGATGGCACGCAGCCTTCAAACACGACGACGCCCGTGCCGACGACACCCGTGCCGACGACGTCCGTACCGACGACACCCGTGCCGACGACGCCCGTGCCGACGACGCCCGTACCGACGACACCCGTGCCGACGACACCCGTGCCGACGACACGCGTACCGACGTCCACACCCACGCCAGCGTGGACGCATACACCGACACCGAAGACACCAGGCCCACCAACCTGCGTCCCACCTCCCTTCTGCACCCCCGCTCCTACAAGCGCTCCCTGAGCGCGCAACAATCGAGTAGGGAGAGCGGGTCTCCCGCCCTCCCTGTCACACCACCGGACATGCGAGGCCGCATCCGGCGGTTCGTCAAGCACTCCGCAGTTGGTGGTATCGCTCAACGATGCTGCGCAGCCCTTGTGTGCGCCAGTAGGCGTTGCTCAGGCCCTGATGTACCACAGGTGAGGCCGCCATGCGCCAGGGACTTGTGCCCACTGCTCCCAGGGCGGCTCGTTCGGGGGGCACACCCAACGCGACTAACTCACGCCAGCGTGTCGTGCCCCGTTTCCAGCGTTTCCAAACGAGTTGCCTAAGCCGCCGCCGGAGCCACTCCTCCAACTCGGCAAACACACTCGGCGTATCGGCGAGCCGGAAGTATCCGATCCAGCCCATCAAGTATTCATTGATGCTCTGGAGGATGTCTCCCAGTTTGCCGGGCCGTGTGCGTCGGGTCAGTTGACGGAGTTTCTCTTGGCAGCGGTCAAGCGCCTGTTTCGCCACGCGCACCAGCACCTCGCCTTTGCGCTTGTAGAAGCTGAAGCCCAGAAACTTCAGCCGCCACGCGCGGTCTACCGTGCTCTTGCGTGCGTTGACTTTCAGGCTCAACACCTCGCCCAGAAACCGCCGGACGCTGTTCATCACGCGCTCGCCCGCACGTCTGCTTCTCACATAGATGTTGCAGTCGTCGGCGTAGCGCACGAAGCGATGTCCGCGCCGTTCCAGCTCTTTGTCCAGGTCGTCTAGCATGATGTTGGCAAGCAGCGGAGATAGCGGCCCGCCCTGTGGCGTGCCCTCCCCCGTGTCCAGCACCACACCGTTCACCATGACCCCGGACACCAAGTACTTGCGAATCAGCGCCAGCACCCGCCGGTCTTTCACCACCCGCGCCACGCGTGCCCTCAACTTGTCATGGTTCACGCGGTCAAAGAACTTTTCCAGGTCGATGTCTACCACCCAGGTGTAGCCTTCACGGATGTACCCTTGAGCGGTTTTGACCGCGTCCCACGCGCGACGCCCCGGTCGAAATCCAAAACTCTGTGGCGAAAACCCCGGCTCGAACAGCGGCGTCAACACCTGTGCCATCGCTTGTTGGATCAAGCGATCCAGCACCGTCGGGATGCCTAACAACCTCACCCCGCCGTCGGGTTTGGGTATCTCCACCCGTCGCACGGGTTGGGGTTGATAGCTCCCCGCGTCAAGTTGCGCCCGGATGTCGAGCCAGTGCGCTTTCAGATACGCGGGCAACTCCGCCACCGTCATCCCGTCGATGCCCGGTGCGCCCCCGTTCTCCTTGACGCGCTTCAGGGCGGCGAACAGGTTCTGGCGTTCCAGTATCCGTTCCCACACCCCCTCACCTGCTGCGGTGGACTCTCCCTCGTGCAGTGCCGGGGACGGCTCGGCCCTCTGAACGAGTCCCGATGGTTTCACCACCTTCGCTCGTCCAGTAGTACCCCTATCCGGGGAAGTCTGCCTTCGTTGTTCATCCCGCGAACTGCTCAAGTTCCTGTCCCTCTCGACGTTTGGCCCTTCCCGTGCGACGGACACGGTACTATGGCCTCGGCTGACTCCTGTCGTCTCAGTCTCATCTCACGATGAGGATTGCCATCTTAGACGGCGCGACGACAGGTCTCCCCAGGTAAGAACGTTGACTGTCCCTGCACCCTTGCCGCATTTACTGCACCCGCCCTTGATTGCATCGGGCTTCGTTGCTTCTTGCCAACTCGCCCGACGGATACAGCCTCGTATGCGGTTCGTGTTCCTCAAGCCTGCCCTGAGCGCAGCCGAAGGGTCGCCGGTTTGCGTCCAGCTTCCTCCAGACCTCACCTCACGCTGACGCCCTTGCCTTCCGCTGCCGGTTGGTGCAATCCGCCTTCGGCGTCCGTAAGGGTCTTTCACCCTCTAGCCAACGCCCATGCTGGGCGCACAGGAATCACTGGCAGACCCATCGTCTGCCAGTGGTTTTGGTCGCCTTGCCCAGCGTCGAAGAGTCAGTAGATCAGGGCCTGCATGAGCACGGCAATCGCAGCTTGACTCAAGCCTTAGCCAGAAGCTCAGGTGCCAAATGACTCGGACTTCACTCAAGTAAAGGTCAGCTCTTACACTTACTACTTGCCGTCCCTAGCCGTCATGAGCCGTTGTCGGCCAATCGGCTAGGGTTTCCTGACAGAAACCACCTAGGGGCATGGCCCCTCTTCCCATCCCTCTGTCTTGGCGTTCTCTGGAAACTCCTTCTCGATGCAGGTTTGCGGGTGTCCAACGAACTTGTGGAAGATGCTCAGAGACGGTGACTCAGGTGGCTGAGGCGTCGCGGTGGGCGGATTCGGAGTCTCGGTGGGTTCTGGCGTAGGCGAAGTCTCCGGGGGGCTCGTCGGCGGTACGCTTGTTGGCGGAGGCTCTTGAGTCGGTTCTTCGGTCGGCGGCCTCGTTGGAGGATGAGTGGGAGGCGTTTCTGTTGATGGTGGCTTGGCTGTGGGCGGCACCGGTGTCGATTTATTGACTGGCGTAGCCGTACCCGTTGGTGCCGACGTAGGTGTTTGAGTGCTCGTTGGCGTTGGGGTGGGCGTTGGGGCGATAGTCGTCATTGGCGTCGGCATAGCCTGAACTATACGTGTTTCAATGGACGCTGTGGGCGGAGGTGATACAGGAAGAGGTCTGGTTAGAAGGGCAACAATAATCTGGGGCCTCATAAAATCCAAAGGGGTCAAAGTACGAATGCGCAAGGGGAGGTCACACGGTTTCAAAATGAGGGGAAGCAGTCGACGCTTCCTGGCGGCTGGATCTAAGGTCTGGGCCAAAATATTTTCGAATTCCGTCCACTCACTGGCGAGATAATCAGGTGTGAGAACAAGCAGGGTTTTGCTACTTTGCAGCACAGCCTGCTCCATTTCGCTCAGGAGTGGGGCACCAGGCTCGAAGTCACGGAAATCAATCCAAGTACGAACGTCTGCTGCTTCTAAGTAGGTCACGAAAAGTTCTTTGACAATTTCATATGTTCACCTCATAATCGCGGCATGTGAGGTGACAAAATGGTTGACCTGACTCTGAGTCGTCACGAACGTGCGGCGCTAGAGGATCTGGCCGCTCATTCGAATGACGCGCGTGTCCTGCGCCGCGCTCAAGCCCTCCTGTGGCTGGATGCGGACGAGGGTGTTCAACAAGTCGCAGAGCGTTTGGGTGTATCACGACAAACCGTCTACAACTGGGCCACACGCTTTCAACTTCGTGACGACGTGGACCTCGTGCTGCGTGTAGCCGATGGGCCACGCGGCGGTCGCCCGCGAACGGCACAGGATGTGATTGACCCGCTCATCGAGGCGGTGATCGACCGCGATCCGCGCACCCTGGGTTACCGTGCCACGGTGTGGACGGCGCCCCTGCTCGTCGAGTACCTGCACGAGGCGCATCAGATAGACGTCGGGGGCACCAGTGTGCGGTCTGCCATTGAGCGTTTGCGCTTGCGCTGGAAGCGTCCGCGCCACACCTTGGCACTGCGCCCGGCCACCTGGCGACAGGTAAAAGGGGGCTAAAACACGGGCTGTTTTCACGCGCGCGCACCGTGCCGCTGATGCTGGATGAAACCATCGTCACCGAGACGCCGCCGCTGTATAGTTGCTACGGTCGGATCGGCCAGCAAGTGTGCGTCCCGATCATCGGCACGCGGGCCAAGCGCATCCTGCATGGCGCACTTAACGTCTGGACCGGGGAGACGCTGTTGTTGATCACCGACCTCTGGACGCAAGAGACACACCAAGTCTTTCTGCAGATGATTCGCCGTCATTGGCGCGGTTGGCACATCGTGCTGTTTCAAGACCGCGGCTCGCCGCATACTGCCGAAGACAGCCAAGACTTGGCCGCCGAGCTGGATATTGCCGTGCGCTGGCTGCCGCGCGCCACACCTGAACTCAATGCCATGGATCAGCTGTGGCGGCGGTCCAAGGCCGAGGCGCTGGCGAGCCGCCCAACCTGCTCGATTGATACGTCCGCTGACCAAGTGTGCCGCCACATTCTCGACTTGAGCCCGCGTGAGCGCCTGCGCAAAGCCGGTGTCCTCTCGGGCAACTTCTGGCTTGCCAGGTAATAGTGACAGCTTTCAGTAGACTCGGCACTTTCGCCAGCGTCTCAATCAGCTTATTGCCATCATAATCGAAGCGCTTGTCGCTGATCTCCAGCGCGTTGCGTCGAGCTAGCTTCGCCAGGGGGGCCGGCAAGCTCTGTGAACGGGGCATCGTTGTACCCTGCACCAGTATTGGAACCACCCGAATGTTCCGTTTGAGCGCGGTCGCGATCTCCAAACGAACGTAGTCTTTTGGGTTATCCAATCGCCGGCGCCCATCGGCGCCGGCAATCGTTAGCCATTGTTTGCCGATGATCGCGATTAAAACAGCGCATGAGCTTAAGGCTTGCTCGTGTGCACGCAAAACATGTCAGGTGGCCCACCGCCCGCGGGGACGCGGGCGGCCAACCGCGAGGACGCGGTTTGGCGAGCACTGTAACGACTGACAACATTTGCGTGCACACGCTTGCTCGATGTCCTTGACAAAATCCACGCCAGGCTCGATAGTAGCGATGTCCATGAAGATTCGATCTCGGCCGAATCTTCTACTTAGCCGTTCGTATAACCGGCCAGCATAGCCCGAGCTGTCTTCGCGCCGATAACTGATGAAGATACCTGACAAGGCGCTCGCTCCCAGTGTGAATCCGTATGTCTGGTATCGTGAGCGTAAACCCAGAGACTACAACAATTATAGGTGATACTCGGCGTATGACAACCTGTAGTTGTTTAATCCGACCTGTGCAAGACCTACCGCCTCACCGGTTCCACATACCGCACTTGTCCCCACGCGCATCACACTCTATAATCGCCTCAGTTCAGACCTCGCAGGTCTCCAAAGACCCGCGAGGTCTACCAACAGGGGCACCATGGCTAAGACCCGAACCACATCCCGCTCAAAAGGGGCAGCATCCACCCTGCTGTCTGTAGACTGGTGCGAAGTCGCACGGCTGATGCTGGCATCGCGCGCGATCGATCGTATCGAAGAGACCGAACTCGCGCCGTCGGGCAAAGTCGCCTACCAGTTCTCGTCGCGCGGCAGGCCATCATCATGCTGGTCGCGATTCTCGCCGCCAATCATGCTCTATTGCGCGGCGAGCAACTGCTTAAGGAAATCGGCGGGGGAAACACAGGGAGAGTTGCGCCAGCATAATCCGCGAGATCGCGCGTGACAATGGCGTCAAGGCGATACATCAATGCGCCGGCCACCTGCACAGCATCCTCATAGTCCTTGACAGGAAGTGTCAGCGCCATTCGCAGCACACTCAAGTCCACCGCGCACACCAGAAACGCCTTCAGGATGTCTTCGACCATCCGCTGCGCTTCTTCCGCGCTCACACTTTTCCGGGCCACATAAAACACCGTGATTGGCGTAATGGCCGAAACATAGCCGTCAAAACGTCCCAGCCGATTCGCTTCCCAGATGGAGACTGCATCTTGGGCGAAAAGGTCGCGCTTCAGCAGTAGATCAAGCACGATGTTCGTATCGAGCAGAGCACGCATTAGCTGTACTTCCGTACCAAATAGTTGATGTAATCTTCTCGACTTTTGCACCTTAAAAACTGAACCCCCCAAGCCGGGAAAACGGGCCGCTCTCGTCCGCGCATTCCCGGTCGGAAGCAACACCCGAATACGCCGCACTCCTGCAGCCGGAGTGTAGCCACATCCGCTCGCGCGGCTGACCCTCGCGGGTCGGGGTCGC